>Ga0080006_1165152_pt1 | contig 226930 bp, 181 predicted proteins | sample RS3BMetagenome_FD_69209 | JGI IMG/M metagenome (GOLD analysis project Ga0080006, IMG submission 69209) | Ferric oxide microbial mat and aquatic microbial communities from Rainbow Spring, Yellowstone National Park, USA - RS3B (SPADES... ...
CGCGACTGGGAGGCCGCGTCCTGGTCGGCCTGCGCTTTCCTCTACATCGGTGCCAGCAACCTGATCGCCCGTCGTCTCGCTCGTTTGTGGGCTGCTTAAATGCATTTTGAAGACTCGCTCTAAGAGAAAGCCGCCAAAGAAGGTGGCGGCGGCCATGGGCGTTTCTGGGACCTGGTGGGCTTCGACGAGCAATTCCTCGGTCACCAGGTAGAGCAGTGCAGCCGCGCCAAAGGCCAAAAGCCCCGCGATCCCGTCCGGGGGAAGCCCCGCGATCACGAGGAGGCCGATGACGGTGCTCACCGGCACCAGGAGAGCCAGACCACTGACCGTGGTGATGGTTGGCAACCGAGACACTCCTGCCTCGCGGAGCGTGATCGCGGTGGCGAGCCCGACAAAAAGCACCTCGATAGTGAGCGCGATGGCCAGAAGAACTCCTTGCGTCACCCCAACCGAAAAACCGATCCCGAGCAGAAAGCCGTCGATCAGGAGATCGACGCCCACCGCGATGACGAACCCGAGGGCACCGGGTACCGTCTGCGTCGTCGGGACGGCTTCGCGAATCGCCAGCATCGCGGCTGTCCCGACCGTGAACCCGACGATGACCGGGACCGGTGCCTGGTGGTGGATCTCCGGCAGGATCTCGCCCGCCACCGCAGCAAAGACGACACCCGCGGCAAAGTGCTGGATCACGCTCTGAATACGTGAACTAGGGACGTAGAAGGCCGCGATCGTCGCCCCGAGCACTCCGGCCAGGAAGGGAATCAGCGTGAAACGCGCATCGGCCAGGATCAGCGACGGCGTAAGGGGATCACCCAAGGTTCGGCATCTCCGGCGAGATTGAATGGTGTGCGCTCGGCAAAGCCGACGATCAGCGCGTGAACGCGCTGATCGTCTCCTCGTCAGCTATCGTACTGACCAACCAACTTGTCGACCGTCAGTCATTACCATAAGAGGCACGTCCCACCCAGGGTGACCAGGTACTCGTCCCCCTCTGGGACAGAGTTGCGACGCACCGGGTCACCGTGGCGGGGACGGTCAGCATCAGGCAGACGGGCGCGATCAGCAGCAAGAAGGCGAGTTCTGCTCGCTATTGCAGGCGCGGTCTGAACAGATCAGGTCAGTCATGCGGAGCTCCACCGAAAGATTGGCTGCGGTCGCGGGACAACTCGGCCGGCACGGCCGAGACTGCCCCGATCGATCAGTTGTCTCTCCGGTCAAAGTCTCTTAAGCCGCTGGGCAACCGCCGCTTTCAGTGTCGCCGCGTCCACTTCGCCGCGCGCCGCCCGTAGCGACTGCGCGCGCACCCATTCGGCAAACGACGTGTCCGCGGCCGGCGCCGCGAGCGCCATGACCGGGCCGGTGCTCAGATAGCCGGCGGCCGGCATCGCGGAGGTGTCACCGTGTCCCAGCTTGACGAGCTTGACCTGCGAGCCAGTGTAGGCCGCGTCGCCGGCGATCGGGTCGGTCAGCGAGACGTCTTTGAGGTAGCCGTCGGCCACCATCGCCGGATTGGGAACGAGTCCTTTGCCGCGGATTGCCTCGCCTTTGATCGTCTGGCTATTGATGACGATGTCGCGGGCACCGTACGCCCAGTGTCCGTAGCTCCAGGACACCATCACCGCGCCCGGCCGGATGCCTTGAATCACTTTGACCTTGCCCTGCACCTGGGCGTTCGGCCCCGAGCCGACCGCAAACTCGCCCGAGAAGCTGGGCCCTTGCAGCCGCACGATGTCACCATCCACCAGGCTCAGCTTTTGGGCATCAACCTGATTGAGGTAGACAAAATTCTCCGGCATGAGCGCGAGCTGCGCCGCGTAATTGCCGCCCGTGCGCGACTGGCCGCCCCAGATCTCCTTGTAGGTGAACAGGTGGAGCGGATACTCCGCCGGGAAGGTGACCGGTTTGCCGTCCATCGATTCGAGCGCGCGGAACATCGGCACGCCCGAGAAGCGCTGGGCGGTGATGGCGTGCTTCGTCGTGGCAACCGGCTCGCTATACAGATCGAGCAGCTTGCCCCAGGCGTGCGCGACGAAATTGCCCTTGTAGGCCTGCTCGGCGCTTTCGAACCGGCCACCTCGGTTGAGCAGCGTCACCACGCTGCCCCACATGGTGCCAACCGCACTCTGCCATTTGGCCTCGTCGAACACGGCCGGCCCAAGGTGCTGGCGTGCCGTTCGGAAGAGATCCAGCTCCGTGGCGCTCGCCGTGGGAAGCTGTTGCCCCGCCCCATCGCCCCAGGCCACGTTGGCGATCTGCTTGAGATAGAAATCCTCCGGCCGTTTCAGGTCCACGCCCGCCGCGAACCCATCCTTGCCAAACCCGGACGTCCCGAGCTGCTCGGCGATGGCCAACATCACCGCGTCCATACTGCTCGGCATCGCCTCGCCGCCAACCGTGACCGTCTCCGGGATCGGCGTGGCGACCGGCTGGCGAAACTTGGTGATCTTGGTCAGCACGACCGGGCTCGTCCCGATCGCGTTCGACCAGCGTTCGGGATAGGCGAGGTCGGGGAAGATGTAGTCGGCGTACATGCTGCTCTCGCCGACTACGATGTCGGTGCTGATGAGCAATGGGATCTTCTCGATGTCTCGCATCATCGGGATCTGCAGGTGGCCGGCCGGCGCGGCGAGGGCGGGGGTGCCGTAGTGCAGCCAGAGAATCTGGATCGGGTAGGGATAGGCCGCGTGGGCCGCCGGAATGATCTCCTGATAGACGTCGCCGGTCAGCGGGAACCAGGGGCGTTTGGCCGGATAGCTATCCCGCGCGAAGAGGGTGCTCGTCTCATAGTTGCCACTCCCCTCGCGGGTCAGCTTGATCCCGAACGGCGTGAGCGCGTTCGGATGGAGTTTCGCCAGGGGGAAAGGCTGACCGGTCTTACCGCCCATCGCGTCCCAGCTTCCGCCGCCCGGCACCAGTCCGCCCTGGTGATCGACGTTGCCGATCAGGAAGTTCAGGCTAATGATCGCCTGCGCCGCGTAGTAGCCGTAGCTCAGCTTGATCGGTCCGCGGTAGAAATCGATTGCTGCGCGCTTGCCGTGCGCGGTGAACTCCTGCGCCAGCGCGCTGATGGTGTTAGCGTCCACGCCACTCTGCGCGGCGTAAAAGCTCAAGGATTGAGTCGTCACCGAATCGGCCAGCATCCGAAAGCCGCTTTTCACACTCAGCCCGTTGAGCGTCGTGCTGACGTCCAGGTCGCCGACGACCGGGTGCGCCGTGTCGGCCGGATCGACCGCGGTTGGCTGGCCGTTCACAAGGGCGACGAATTGGGTTGCGCTCCCAACGCCAACCTCGGACGCCCGGACCAGCTTGCCATTCGCCGGGTTCACCAGCCAGGTAGCGTTGGTCCAGGACATTTCGCCATTCGCCGTCGCCGCGGCCTGGTTGGCGTTGCGCAAAAATGCTTCATCGTAGCGATGGTTTTGCAGAATCCACGATAGCATCCCGAGCGCCAGGGCCAGATCACCACCCGGCTGAACCGGAATCCACCAACCCTTGGCGGCGGTCTTGGAGAGGCGCGGGTCCACAACCGCGATCTTGAGGTTCTTGTCGACGATAGCCTGCGAGAGTCGCGGGCTCATCGGCGTTGGACCGAAGTTCGCCTCGTTGAAGCCGGTTCCCCAGAAGATGACGAACTCCGAATTCATGTAGTCCGGCTTCATGTGGTTGGTGCCCTTGGCCCACCCCTGGGCTCCGCCCCACTGCGCGGTGGCGTACTGAAAGGCGACGTGGTGGGCCTGCTCGCAAATCGTCGTGTGGGCATACCAGTTGACGGAACCCAGCGCGGCGTTGGTGAAGCGCTGGGCGTAGGTTTCGCGGTCCGGGCTGATCCGTCCACCCATGAAGACGAACTGATTGTTCTTGGGGCCAAGATCGGGATGATCTGGGTCGATCAGCACGTCCAGGTGATCGTGGTACTTGGTCTTGAATTGATCCACCGTCACTTTTCCGGCCCGAATCGCGCTGACGTCGGCGGCCATGTTCTTGGCCAGCGTGGCGTCGCGCAAGACGAAGACGTCTTTGAAACCGGGCACCTGGCGCGTCTCGCCGACCTCGGCGAACAACTGGCCGCCTCCGACGATTTCTTTAATCGCCTGATCGAACGGGATCGTCTTCCACTGGTTCGAGCCGCGCGGCCCCGCCCGCTTGAGCACCATCCGCAGTCGGTAGGGATCGTAGAGCGTCTGCACTCCGCCCTGTCCCTTCGGACAGACCGAGCCGTCCACCAAGGCCACTTCAGCCGGAGTCTGACTATAAGACAGGTGCGGGAACAGGTTCATCGGGCTATAGGGATTGCCATCGATCTTGACCAGGATACCATTCTGACTCTTCGTCTTCAGCGTGCACTGGGTGTTGCACTGCAGGCAGGTCGTGTAAAGGATGTTTTCGGGCTGTGCCAGGGGATAGACCCAGGACGGGTCGCTCGGCGTCAGCGGCGCGGCCTCGGCGGCGAAGCGGTAGCCAATATCGCCCAGCAAGGCGCCCCCCGCCACCAGCGCCCCGGCTTGAAGCACTTGACGGCGGGATAACCCGAGCTTGTCCTGATCGTGCGTCTGCATGGTCTTCTTTACTCCTGTCCAGTAGCGGTCGTGCCGCGATTGGCGCCGTCGAGCGAACCCCGGGCGTCGGCCTCGGGTGCGCGGACCAGGGGCAAGAACCGGTAGCCGAGGTAGAAAAGAGCAACCCCGAGGGCGACGACGCCAATAGTGACCTGCCATTCGAGAACGGTCGGAAGGTAGGTGTAAGCCAGGCGATTCCCAATCGGGTCGAGATAGGCGTTCTGCAGCCCCTGTAACTCAGGGGTGATCTGGCCGGGAATCACCAAATTGAGCCGGATCGCGAAGAAGGTGATCGCGACGAGCGCCGCGCCGATCCCTTGCGCGACCGGGTTCTTGCGCCAGCCGAGCAGATACACCGGCACGATGACCCCGAGCAGGAGATGGAAGACCCAGAAGACGTACCAGTAGGGACCAAACAGGGTATAGCTGATCAGGTCGTACTCGCTGCCGATCTGATACCACGCCGGAATGGAATACTCCGCGAACTCCAGGAGGAAGTCGAAGAGGACCAGGCCGAGCACGAGCTTACTGAGCAGGTTGACCAGATCGCGCCAACGCTGGTCGCGTTCCGGCCAGACAAATGCCACGACCGCCGTCATCAGCGCGCCCCCCGAGACGAGAGCGCCAGCCAGGAAGATGATCGGAAAGATCGCGGTATGCCAGTATTCGCGCGCGGCGACCGTGCCAAAGAGCGCGCCGACGCCGCCGTGGAAGGCGATCGCCAGTGGAATACCGATGGTGCCGAGAACCTTCAGCCGCTGCTGGTCCGCGGCGATCTGCCGGGTCGTCAGCGACGCGAGGTCCCGCCGCAGCGCAAAGTAGAGCTCGGCCAGCAGCAGGACGAAGTAGGCGGTATACAGCCAGACCATCCAGGCCATCATCGAATGGAACTGCGGTCGCGTATAGACGAAGAAAAATCGTTCCATGTGTCCGAGATCGAAGAGGATCGACAGGAGGGCCATCACCAGCGTAATCAATGCGGTGAAGAGGGCGAGCTTGGCGATCCGTTCGAGCTGGCGCACGCCAAAGACGTAGACCATGCTCGACAGCAAGAAGGCGCCCGCCGATAAGCCGATGAAATAGATGTAGGCAGCGACCCACATGCCCCAGGGCACGTAGCTGGTATAACCGGCGAGGGCGTGACCAAGGGTGAGGCGCTCGACGACGCCGACCACGCCGACCACGGCGGCGACGAGCCAGAGAATCCAGAGGGCGACTTTCCAAACGTGGGACCGAAGATCGCTGAAATCGACCAGCGGCTCCCGCGTTCCAACCGCGCTAGACATGCTGCTCCTCCTCCCGCTAAACCAGGTAATAGACCTTGGGTTCGGTACCCAGGTCTTCCTTCAGGCGCGTGGCGTTGTTGCGGGCGATCATCTCGGTCACGAGCGAAGTAGGATCGTTGAGGTCGCCGAAGAAGGTCGCGCGACCGATGCAGGTCGTGGTACACATCGGCAACATACCTTTGTCGAGGCGGTGAGCGCAGAACGTACACTTGCGGGTATTCCCGACCGGGCTCTGGGGAACGACTCCCTCGGCGCGGGTCCACTCGACGCCGTACTCAAAATTGGGCTGATGCTCATAGCCAGCCACCGCGCTTTCGGCCAGAGCCCCGGCCTGACCGTTGGCCGCGTTCTGGGTCCAGTTCGCCCCGAAATCGAAGGTGCGCGCCTGGTAGGGGCAGGCCGTGATGCAGTAACGACAACCGATGCAAGCGTTGTAATCGATCGCGACGATGCCATCCGGGCGCTTGAACGTGGCGTTGACCGGGCAGACTGGCACGCAGGGCGGATTTTCGCACTGCATACAGGGGCGCGGCAGAAACTTCCGGGTGACGTTGGGGTAGGTACCGATCTCGGTGTCGATGACCGGTCGGTAGACGACGCCCGGCGGCAGCTTATTTTCCATCGAGCACCCAACGGTGCAGGCGTGGCAGCCGACGCACTTGCGGGTGTCGATCACCATGCCCCACTTGCGGGCGCTCATGGGCTTCGCCATGGCGCGTTGAAGCTCGCGCTGCATGCGAATCAGCACGTCTTCGTTAGCATTCGCGCCAATCGCGAACGGCGGAGGCGGCAATAGTGCCGCGTTCGTCGGCGGAGCGGGCGCCGCCGGTGCCGCGACCGCCGACGAGACACCTTCCCCGGCCAGCACCACGCCGGCAAACACCGCGCTAGCCACCTTGGCGAGGAAATGGCGCCGACCTTTGTCCCCGGACGTCTCTCCCGCGCTGTCGGGCACGATGTCCGGGGACACCGTCGACGTGGGGATCGGTACGCTGTCGTCCATCGAGATCACACCTTTCCGTCATGAGAGTCGAGATGAAGACACTCATGCACGATCGCATTTTCTCACGGACAACCGAACCGTCACTGAATTGTTTGTACGCCTTCCTGAACGCCACATGAATACGCTGGGCGCATTTCAGCCAGCGCGTTGGACGATCATCGCCGCCAAACGCCCCCGGTGCGAATGTGCCGAAGGGTATTCGCGGTGACCACCAGCCAGAAACCAACCAGCCCGACGAAGAGCACCGCACCAAGGACGCCGAGCGTAGCAACGTTCCACGCTGACGCCAGCGCGAGTGTCGCGACGGTGTAAGCCCCGAGTGGGAAGGTGAACGCCCACCAGCCAACTCCGTAGGGCAGGGGCCCGGTCCGTCGGTAGCGCCCGAGGAGGAGGATCGCCGTCGCGAGCCACCAGAGACCGAAGCCCCAGAGCACCGCCGCGGCCAACGCCGAACCGGCGACCATGACGCTCGCCGCCGTCGGATTCCAGACCGTCGCCGCAAAGGGGGCAAGACGCACCAGCGCCAGGCTCCCGACGCCGATCGGTCCGAGGCCGATCCAGAGCGACGGCGCCAACGGCGGCTCCGGCAACGCGTGGTAGACGTGGCGCGCGTAGAGCAACGCCGCGATCAGCACGAAGAGGAAGAAGCCGATACCCCACGCCGCGTACCCAACAACCAGCAGCAGCCGCGCCGTCGCGGCATCGACGGCGGGAATCAGGGGAAGCAGCGCCAGCGGCACGATGATCGTGACGACTGGCGGAATGAACCAGCCGCCATTCGCCGCCTCGGCCGAGACGCTCGAAGCAACGAAAAGAATCACCGCGAAGGACACGCTCGCCGCCAGCGCGAGCACACTGCCAACGACCGCGAGAATGCCAACCACGACCAGAACGGTTCGGACCGGCAAGATAGTCGGGCCGACCGCGGCAGTTGTCGTTGCCAGGACGAGCAGCCCCGCGGGAAACGTGGCGTACAGCGCGCCGATCACCGGATGGCGCATGTCGCGCCAGGCCGAGTCCGGGTGGTGCACCCAGCGGAGGAGATAGGGGATGATGAGAACCACCGCGAGAATCCAGGCCAGCGCCAGCATCACGACCGCGAACACCATCAGGATCGGGCGCATACCGGCGATCCCGCCCGGATTCATCGCCGCCGCCACCGCCACGATGCCGGTGCCCATCACTGCTCCGAACCAGCCCGGATGGAAGTTCCGCAACACGGCCTGAGGCGGAGCCTCCGAGGCGGATGGGGGTCTACTCTGAACCTGAGCAACACGCATGGAGATCCTCCTTTGCGACCTCCCTCGTCGTTCCCCGGAGCGCCCCTTGCGCACCGGCAGCCGAAAGGGTCTCGCGGCTGAATGCGCCGGTCACGGCAACCGCCCAACCGGCGTTGGACCCGGTCGCGGGCCCACGCCCCCGACCGGCGGAGGCGACCACAGGCGATCGCGCAGCCCCAGGAGCACGCGCGAGGTGACGAGCAGCATCGGCAGCTCGACAATCGGTCCCAGAATGATCGCGAAATACACCAGCGGATGGCCGGGGAACGCGCTGACTGCCACGCCGATCACTGCTTCGGAGTTGCGGGCGGTGGTGGTGAACGCCAGGGTGACGTTCTCCGCGTAGGGCAGGTGCGCGAGCTTGCCAATGACCAGGGCCAGCGCAAAGAGGACGATGAAGAAGAGCACCAGCACCCCGATGATCAGCGCGACCATCCCGAGATCGCGGATGCCCAGCGAGGTCTGGGAGGCGAACATCGCCAGGATCACCACCACCAGCGCCCAGAGCTTCACTTCACCCATCGTATGTTTGACCGGGCCAAAGAAGTAGTCCCGACCGCGCCGCGCGATCACCAGGTGCTGGACGACGTGCGCCAGGGCGAAGGGGGCGATGAGATAGAGCACGATGCTCGTCGCGAGTGCGCCGATGTCCAGGGGCAGCACCTTGCCCACGAGAAACCACAGGTAGAGCGGCATGAGCACGATCTGGAGGGTGATGTTCCAGGGTAGGAGCGCCATGCCCCAGGCGACGTCGCCCTCGGCCAGGTCGGTGAAGATCAGGTACCAGCCGATGCACGGGGTCAAGGCATACAGAATCACGCCCGCCCAGACGTCCGGGAACTGGCGCAGGAACAGCCAGCCGGCGCCCCAGATGAAGAGGGGGATGAACACAAAGTTGATCGCCAGCGCGATGGCCGTCGGTTTGACTTTGCGCAGGGCCCGCGAGACGTCTTTGATCTCCACCGGCAGCATCACCGCGAAGATGACGAAGAACACGCCGATCTGGACGACCCAGAGCAGCCAACTGGCCCCCGCCCCGAGCAGGCGGTTCAGGATGATTCCGACGACGACGGCGGCGATCAGAATGATCGGCTTGGTCTCGTCGCGCACCGACAAGCGGCCCGTTCCCGCCGTGGCCTGGTTTTTGGTCTCGGCCATGGGCTATCCTTCCCAGGAGAGAAAGTCACCGTCCGGCCAGTCACCACCGGACGGTAAGCGGTCAGCTCACTTTGACTCGTGGTTCCGATCGGGGAACTGCACCCTCCCCGAAATATCCTCGGAGCCAGCCCGCCGCCTTCAGATACAGCACCAGGAGCAGAATCTGAAAGATCGGCATCGTCGCCGCCGGGATCGCCACCAGGGGCGAAAAGGCCATGGTGGCGATGGCGATCGCGGTCCCGTTATTTTTGCCGGTGCTGGCGAAGACGACGGCCATGTTGTCCCGATAGGAGAGACCCAGGCGACGATTCAGCCAGGTCACCGCGGCCAGGGTGATCCCGACGAACAGGGCGTTGGGGACCAGCAGCAGCAGGACGGTCGACCACTGACTGACGATCAGCGTCGCCTTGGCGAGAAAGATCAGGAAGACGATGCCGAACATCGCCAGCAGCGAGAGCGCCGGAAAGAGCGGCTGGAGATGATGGAACCGGGTCTCCCCGAGCCAGCGGACCAGGCCGCGCCGGGTGAGGTAGCCCAGCAGCATCGGCGCGATCAGGACGGTCAGGATCGAGGTGAGCATGTCCTGGATCGGGACCGGCACGTGGTACTGCGCGGCGAAGACCAGCATCCAGAGGGGCACCGCGACGACGGCGAGGACGAAGCTCAGCGCGACGATCACCGTCGCCAGCTCGAGATTCCCCTCCGAGAGACCAGTGTAGCCGATGCTCATGCTCGAGCAGGGCACGACCATGACCAGGAGGAAGCCGAGCGCGAGCAAGGGGTCCCGCAAGAAGACGCGGGCGAGCAGGAAGCCGATCAGCGGCGCCCAGACGAAATTGTAGACGAGGGCCAGGCTCACGCCCCGAACGTTGCGCCCCGCCTTGGCCAGCGCTCCCAGCTTCAGATTCACCATCATTGGATAGATGATGAAGAAAACGGCAATCGTGGTAAGTGTGCTCACGGCGCTCGCGTGGGCCTTCGTCCAGGCGGCACCCGGGTAGCCGACAATGAGACCGACGGCCATGGCGAGCACCGAATACCCCAGAAGCCATCGGTTAAGATGTTGTTGCAATGCTTTCATGTGGTCTTCTGCCCACCTTGAGGGTAGGATTCATCCCTGAATCGAAACGGAATGCACCGAGGGCTCCTCGAAGCAAGCCCTCTTCTGGACTCCGAGTCGCTGTTCACGATATTGAGGATGAGTTGCTCATCAGGTTGCAGGAGGTGAACGGCACGTAAACGCGGGGCGAGTAGTAACCGGACGGGTGGGGCTATCCGCGCGACTTTACTCCCAGTGGGCGAGCTTCACTAGCTCCGGCCAGGACGGAAATATCAACGCCGCTCCAACCACCACCACCCAGGTGTTGAGAGGCAGCATCGCGAGGTGCAGGCGTTGCCGAACGAAGGGAACCGTTATGCCCAGGACGAGTAGGAGCAGCACACCAGCGATCCAGAGGAAGAACGCGCGATTGGTTGTCAAGCCAAGGTGGGTTAGCGGCTCGCGCTCCGAGCGCATGTGCGCGGCCAGCACCAGGTGTCCCAGTAGCCAGGCGGCAAACGCCGCGGTTTGGGCCGCGAGAAGCCCTTGGCCGTGCCCGAGCACCCAGAAATAACTCACGAGAACGGCCGCGGCCAACGAAATCCCGCCGCCGAAAATGCCGACCTGCATCCCGCGGTCGATAAAGGGTCGGCGCGGATCCCGCGGAGGATGAGCCATCACGTCCCCTTCAGGCGGCTCGGCGACGAACGTCGTCGACGCCCCCAGGTCCATGAATAATTCCATCACGATAATCTGAACCGGCAGAAAGGGCACCGCCAGTCGGGCTAACACCGCGACGAGCGACGCGCCAATCAGGGCAACCTTGGCCGCCAGGTAGTAGCGAACTGCCTTGCGAAGATTCGCGTAGAGTGTCCGACCGTCCCGGACCGCCACGGCGACCGTCGCGAAGTTGTCGTCGGCAAGAACGAGGTCAGCCGCTTCCCGCGCCACGTCGCTGCCCACGTTACCCATCGCGATGCCAATCGCCGCCGCGCGTAGCGCCGGGGCATCGTTCACCCCATCGCCGGTCACCGCGACCACCGCGCCTTCCTTCTCGAGTTCCCGGACGATCCATAGTTTATGCTCCGGAGAAATGCGCGCGAAGACCGACGCCTGCCGCAGCAGGTCCCGAAGTTGGTCGTCGGAACGGCCTTCGAGTTCGCGCCCAACGACAACCCGCTGGGCATCGATACCTACCCGCTCCGCGATTGCCCGGGCCGTCGCCGGGTGGTCTCCGGTCAGCATCAAGACCCGAACCCCGGCCCCCTGGAGCGTGGCGATCGCGGCCGGTACCTCACGGCGCGGCGGATCTTCGAGACCGATCAGCCCCACGAACGTGAGCGCGGTCTCGCTCGTCGCGTCGTCTCGATCGTCAGTGGTAAGCTGTCGCTCCGCGGCGGCGAGCACCCGGAGTCCCCGAGCAGCCATATCGCCAGCCGCGGCAAGCATCGCCTGGCGACACTCGGCGTCGAGCGGGCGGACGGTCCCCCGGTCGAGAACGTCCGAACTGAGCGCCAGAACGACTTCCGGGGCACCCTTGAGAGCAAGCCAGCGCCAATTATCTCGGTGATAGATGACCGACATGCGTTGGCGCGCGTGCTCGAACGGAAGCGCGGCGACAATTTCATTGGCCTCGCGTACCCGTCGGACTGGAAGATTGGCCGCCCGGGCCGCCGCTAGCAAGGCGACATCCGTCGGGTCGCCCAGGGTTGTCACTTTGTCGTCAGATCGGATCACCTGAGCGTCGTTTGCCAGAACCACGATCCGAAAGAGGTGCCGAAGCGTCACGGTGTTCGCGTCAGTCGGCTCGGACCGCGCCCCTTCGGTCGTCACCACTTCCGCCACGACCATGCGATTTTCGGTCAGCGTGCCCGTCTTATCCGTGCCAACAACCGAAACACTGCCCAGCGTCTCGGCGGCGCGCAGGCGCTTCACGATCGCGTTGCGCTGCGCCAGATGGTAGGCGCCCAACCCGAGAACGATCGTCACCAGAATGGGAAGTTCTTCGGGAATCGTCGCGAACGCGAGGGTGAGGCCGGTGAGCAGCGATTCCTGTAGACTCCGACCGCCGACGAGCACCGCGAGCACCGGGATCACGACACTGAAGCCCACGGCCAACCAGAGCAACCACCCGGCGAGTTGCCGCAGCTGTACCTGCAATGGCGTGCGAGGCTCGCGCGCCGCCTCGGATAGCCGCGCGATCTTTCCCAGTTCGGTTTCCTGGCCGGTTGCAACCACGACGCCCCGGCCGCGTCCGGTCGTGACCAGCGTACCGGCGAAGGCGAGATTGCAACGATCGCCGAGCTCGGTGTCGAGCGGCAGAACGACATCCGCTCGTTTCGCCACCGATGCCGATTCACCAGTCAGGGGTGCTTCGTCAATCCGCAACCCGACGGCATCCACCAGCCGCAAGTCGGCCGGCACGCGGTCGCCGGGCTCCAGGAGAACCAGATCGCCCGGGACGAGTTCACCCGCGGGAACCTCGCGAATCTGGCCATCGCGCACCACTGGAGCGATCGGGGTAGTTAGGGTGCGGAGAGAGGCAATTGCTCGCTTAGCGCGACTCTCGTTAGCAACTTCAACCGCCGCGACGAGCAGAATCACTACGAGGATCGTTAGGGCGTCGCCCAGGGCTCCGACCAGAGCGTACACCCCGGCGACGGCAAGGAGTAGAAGGACGAGCGGCTCGGTGAGTGATTCGAGAACCTCTTCCCACCAGGGTTCGGCCTTCTCCCGGGCGAGTTCGTTCGGTCCCAGCTCCCGTAGTCGAGCCTCCGCCTCGGCGGTCGAAAGCCCTACGCTGCCACTCGTGTCAACCTCGCGTTCCACGTCGCCCACCGGCCGAGCGTACCAGCTTTGATTCACTGGCTGATCCGTCGACCGGTCGAAATCCTGGCCATCACCCTCGATCTTTCCCGCCTGGCGCGCCCAAAAGATTGGGGGTTTCACAAACCACCCTATAACCCCGGTAAGAGCATTCTACGGAGTCGGGCAAACGTCGTCCACGGCGGCATTGAACGGAACTGCCCGACCGTAGCAGATTCTTATCACCCCGCGCGGAAATTCAAAACACTTTCCCAATGTGGCCGGCGTAGGCTGTCTGGTATGAGCGTTTCCACCAGCACGAGCCAACCAATCATGACGATTCTCGATAATTCGACGGCGGCACGGCGGGCGATCCGGCGGGCGATCCGGATCGCCCGGGAAGAAGGCGCCGCGTTGGTGCTGGTTGGGATCGACGACCCGTTTGACGTCCTTACTCCGGAGGATGCCGGGGCCATCCGAAACGCCGACGAGTACCTGCACGTCGTCGTGGAGCGCGAGCTAAAGGACGTCGCTCGGGAGGCCCGCGCGGCAAAGGTTCCCCTCACCTATCGGAGAATCCTCCGTGGTCACCCCTTGACGGCCCTCCAGGGAGCGATCGACGCTCATCACCCGCGAGCCGTCGTCGTTCCCGGGCGATTTCTCGCGCGTCTGGCGCCCCCCGATGAGGACCCGTTCTGCGCGCTCGCGTCACGAGTCCCGTTCTATCTCGTCGATTGATCGTCGGTACGCGCGAATCGGCTGATCGCGACGGCCGACCGGCTCGTTCACTCGGTATGCAGTTGGCAGTTAATCACCCGCTGACCGGTCGGACCCGCACTCCCCCCCGCTGGTTCGTTCGTCACCCCGAGACTCACGTAGGAGTCGAGACTCGCCGGAGCCGTAATCAGCACCATCGCTCGGCCTTGACTGTCGGCCCGGAAAACCCCGCCGCTATCGCGCTGGCCGTCCGGACGTACCAACCAGAGCTGGTAGGTGCGATCGGTCGGTAGTGAAGGCAGGTTGTCCGCGGCGAGCAGAACCTGGCCGGTTGGGTAATCGACAAAGACCTTCCCCCGAACCACCGGCGCTCCCGTCACCACGGTCAGAGGATACGCTTCGGCGTTCGCGATGACGGCATCGATCCGGTGCTGCCGCGCAACCTCGGCCCGTAACTGAAGATTCCAGGTACCTACGCCAAGGATCAATAGTACGGCCGCGGCAACCGGGAGCAGTCGTGGGCGGAGGATTTGTCCCAGTGCTCTTCGAGGTATGAGGCGCGACTTGGGCGGCTCGGATGGAACATCCGGCCGAAGGCTTTCCTCGCGGCCGAGTCGCTCCAGGAGACGGTCTTCGAGATTCGGCCGAGGAACCGCCGCATCCACGGCGTGCGCGAGGAGAGCCGTGGTGTAAATGGCTTCCTCGATAGCCCGGGCGCAGCGGGCACAGTTCTGGATATGGAGATCGACGAGCAGTCGCTCATCTGGATCGAGTGCGCCAAGCGCGTAGGCTCCCGCTAACTCCTCGGCGTGAAAGTCTCGTCGGTCAGTCATCGGTGCTCCCCGAATCAGCCGGACCAAATCCGCGCGACTTTAAGGCAACTTGGAGAGCTCGCATCCCAAACCGAATCCTGCTCTTAATTGTCCCCAGTGGCAATCCCGTCACCTGCGCGATCTCGCTCTGACTCAGCCCCCCGAAGTAAGCGAGCTCAATCGCGGCTCGCTGAACGCCCGGAAGAGTATCCAGGGCCGATCGGATCGCGCCCCGGATGTCGGAGAACTCGGCGACCGCTTGGGGATCGCCGAGGGGATCCGGGTCGCTTTGTTCAACGGACTCGTGATCGGCGGGTACGACCGTCTCGTAGGAAACCGGTCTGACGCGCCGCCGGCGCAACTCGTCGACGGCTAGATTACGCGCGATACCCAGAATCCAGGTGGCCAGGCTCGACTGATCGGCCCGGTAGCTCGCGGCGTGTCGCCAGATCCGCAAGAAGACGTCCTGGACGACTTCTTCGGCGCACTCTTCATCGCCCACGATGCGTATTACCAACGCGTAGCTCGCTCCGCCGTAGCGACGGTAGAGCAGACGCAACGCTTGCTCGTCGCGCCGACCGATTGCCGCGACCAACTCGTGATCGCTAGGACTCGGACCAGTCGCGACAGCAATCTCGCTGGTCGATCGGGCCGGACGACCGTGGATCCAGTGTAACAAACGTCACTCCGAGTCGGTCAGGAACGCTAAAGACTCGTCACACTCATATACGCATGCCAATCCAGATCGGATGAGTCGCGAGATCTTGATCGGTCATCATAACCGCTTTCATCCACTTGCGACGGCTCTACGTATAACTGGGTAACACCAGCAGATGCCGAGACGTCTGCTGGGTTTGCCCAGTGAGGAGGAAACCATGAGTCGTCTCACGTTGATCGTCGCCGGAACCTTCCTTGCATCGCAGGTACTGCTGGCGTGCGCTTCGCCTGCCGCGCCGCAGCCAACCGCCGCACCGGCGGCACCGGCCGCCTCAGCCCCGGCTGTTGCCACCGTCGGGCCGTATGGCGCGGCGCCAGCCGCCACGGCCGGGCCAGCACCCACCGTCGTGGCCGCTTCGGCCCCGGTGACCACGGCCACCCCGGCCACCAGCACGGGGACCAGCGCTCCGGTCGTCCAGATCGCCAAGGACGCCAAACTCGGCGAGATCCTGACCGACACCCGGGGCATGACACTCTATCGCTTCGCAAACGACGCGGCGGGCACGAGCAGTTGCTACGACCAGTGCGCGCAGAACTGGCCGCCACTACTTGTAACTGCTGGCAAGCCCATCGGACCGGCGGGCCTGGCGGGTCAACTGGGCGTCACGACGCGGAAGGACGGCAGCAAGCAAGCCACCTACAATGGCGTGCCCCTGTACCACTTCGCGAAGGACCAGAAGCCGGGTGACACCACCGGTCAGAACGTCGGCAACGTCTGGTTCGTCGTCCCGGAGGGCAATTAGAGACCATTCGTTCGCTCCCTCGCGGACTTACCACGCATCGCCGTCGCGTCACCCCTCCCTCTGGGCGCGACGGCTTCCTCCGGCTATACTCAGGAGGTCATCGCGGAATGACGGGACGAGGCAAAATTTATCCGGGAGGAACGACCGGTGGCGTGGGAATTCGAGCGAGTCGCGGGACCTTTTAGCTTTACCGAAGGACCAGTCTGGACCGGCGAGGCGCTGCTCTTTACCGATATTCGGAACAGCCGGATCATGCGCTACGATCCGACCACCCGGGTTTGCGCGCCCTTCGCAACCGAGACCAACGAGGCGAATGGCTTGACGCTGGATCGCCAGGGCCGCCTCTACGTCGCGGAGGGCGGCGGCCGCCGGGTGGCGCGTTACGACGCCGACGGCACCCGGGTGACTCTGGCGGATCGCTTCGAGAGCGTGCCGCTCAACAGCCCCAATGATCTCGTCGTGGATGACCAGGGTCGCGTGTGGTTCACCGATCCGTGCTACGGTGATCGGACGAGCATGGTGCTTAGCCACGACTCGGTCTATCGCCTGGATCCGCAATCGGATGGCACCTGGTCCCTCACTCGGGTGACCTTCGACACGACCCGGCCCAATGGCCTGGCGTTCGCGCCGGATTACCGCACCCTGTACGTCGCCGAATCCCCCCCCCTCGCCGAACGGCCAGCGCCAATTGCGGGCCTATCCGGTTCTTTCCGGTGGCACGCTGGGCCAGCACCGAGTGCTCCACGATTTCGGCCCGCACCGTGGGATCGACGGCATGCGCGTGGACGCCGAGGGGTTCATCGTGGCCAGTTGCGGCTGGTCGACCAGCGGGCCTGGCCCGCGAATCGGCATCTTTTCTCCCGAGGGGCAGGAAGTCGAGAGCCACCCCACCCCGACGAATCCAACCAACTGCAGTTTCGGCGACTCCGACCTGCGGAGCATCTACGTAACCGGCTACGATGGCTGTCTCTACCACGCGCGCACCAATCGGCAGGGAGCGCGGCGACCGTAAGTCGAAGCGCGAGATGGAATATCGATTGCTTGGCCGGACCGGCCTGAGGGTCTCCGCGATTTGCCTCGGTACCGTGTATCTGGGGAGCCAGATTGCCAGCACCGAGTCGGTCGAAATCATTCAACGAGCGCTGGATCGCGGAATCAACTTTGTCGATACCGCCGAGATATACATGCGCCCCGCGTACGGCGCGGCTGAAGAGGTCGTGGGCCGGGCGCTGACTGGACGCCGCTCCGAGGTTATCCTGGCGACCAAGAAGCGCTATGATCCGCGACAATTCCGGACCGGTGGGCCGGGCGATCATGGTCTGTCGCGCCATCAGATCGTTCGGGCCATCGACGAGAGCCTGCGTCGTCTGCGAACCGATTACATCGATCTTTACTACGCCCACCAACCCGATCCGGAGGTCCCGCTAGAGGAAACCCTTCGCGCTTTCGACGACCTGGTCCACTCCGGCAAGGTTCGCTACGTCGGCCTCTCCAACCATCCGGCCTGGCGGACCGTGGAGGCGCTCTGGATCGCCGACCGTCGCGGCCTCGCTCCGGTCGCCGCGGTCCAGGTTCTCTACAACCTGCTCGACCGCCAGATCGAGCGCGAGTTGGTTCCGGCCGCTCGGCAGTTCGACCTGGGCCTCGTCGCCTACAGCCCGCTGGGAGGGGGAGTGTTGACCGGCAAGTACGGCACCGGCTCGGATCCGTTACCGCCCGGCAGCCGAGCAGCGCGAGTCGCGAGCCGGTCAAGTGGGCGCGCCGGACACATTCCGGTCTTGAGCGAGCGAAATCGGGACACTGCTCAGCGGCTCGCGGCGTTTGCCGCCGAACGAGGCGAAACGGCGGCGCGGCTGGCCATCGCCTGGGTACTGCACCAACCCCGCGTTTCCGCGACGATCATGGGCGCGAGCACCGTCGCACAACTCGACGCCAACCTCGCGGCGGGCGAACTGCGACTAACCAGCGACGACCTCGCCGCGCTGACTGCCCTCGGCACGAACCCGCCGCTTCGCCTGCCTTTCAAGGCAGCGACGGTGCAAACCTAACCTACCCCTCGCGCCAGGGCATGATGCGCCACTGAATCCCCCGGGGGAAACAGGTGGCGATCGTCGCGTCGGTACCTTTGATCACCCGCGCCCGTTCGAGGGCCGCGTCAACTGTTCGCACACTGTCGGCAAAACCGAGCGCCCGGGCTTCAGCCGGTTCGATTCCTTCGGAAACCAGGATAACCGTTCTCTGCTCGAGAACCCGCTTCGCCGCGAAGAGGATCGAAGCCGTGCGCAGATTACCCCGGCTGCCGATCATTTCCCGAGCGATGTCTTGCGAGGGAAGTTGGAGCAACTGTCGCGAGGTTAACTGTTCGGAATAAGGAAGTCCGCCCTCGTCTCGGGCGTAGCCGCCGACCGCCGAGGCCACCAGGATAATTACCCCATCCGCCTTCGTCGCCAGGTAGGCCGAGTCGAGGGTGATGAAGAGCGACGATTCGAGATAATGATCTCGTCCGTCGCCGGGCGCGTAGATCGCGACGTCGACCGGGTCGAGTTTGGTCATCCAGATCTCGCGCGCTTGGGGCAGCGCCGCGCGGTGCTCCCGGCGAAAATCGCCGGAATAGATCGCGACGATCTGCTGCGCCGAATTCACCAATACGTCGATCTTAAAGGCCAGGCGTCCCAGGTCCGCGCCTTCCTCCATGTCGATGCGCAGAGGATTTCCATCGGCGAGTCCCAACGGGGTATCCGAGCGCATGAGCATGCGGTGGTTATGCTCGACCGTCTCCTGGCCGGCGACGCCGGGCAGAATCATCTTGCCACCCCCGCACCAACCACCGTGGGTATTGGGGCTAATCTCGCCGACGCCGATCACCACGTCAGCTTCCACGACCGCTTGATTGAGCCAAACCGCGTTGCAAGAACGCGTATAGCCGACAAAGCGTAATTGATCCTGATCGCTGGAAAGGTGTTTGATGTACCGCCCAACCCGATTGATCAGCTTTGGTCCGATCTTTTCGTCCGCGTTGCGATGGGGGTGGGTGCCGCAAGCAAAAACGAGGGTGACGTCTTCGTCGCGGACGCCGGCTCGATTCAAATAGTCGAGGATGACGTGACCCAGCCCATCGCGCGAGCCGAGCATCAGGTCGGTCATGCGGTCGCCGGTCAACAGGGCAACCTTCGCCCCGGGCCAGACAATCTCGGCGAGTGGAGGACGCCCGATAGGTTCTTCCAGCGCGCGAAGCAGCGCGGCCGCCGGATCCGGCACCGGCGGGAGATCCGTAAAGGCAATTTCGGCGCGAATGGCGTCGGCGGCAATCGCAATTTCTCGCTCCGCTCCGGCCCAGGGAACCCGAAAGGTCTTCGTTCGCGGCGCGCGGATGGCCATGTGCTCCGATCCTCCTATTCTGAATCGCGACGTCAGTTTTTCGACGTCGCCACCTGGTCCGCTAGCGTCGTCGGTGACGCTCGGCTCTCTCGCCTATTATATCCAGGGATTCACTCCCGGACACGATCCGCCGGGCGACCAATCGTGAGGCTCGACCATCCGACAACGTCCAGCGCGAGTTGAACGCCAAAGCCCACGGTACTCCTCCTATGCGGGAGAGCACGGGTTGACACGACGGCACCGGCGGTATACACCAATACCAGCCGGTTTAGTAAAGACTCGGTTCACCGCGAGCCAGGCGAATCGTCCCCTCGCGCTGCTTGTTATGAAGTGGAGATCGTCGCCTGAGACGATCGCATTATGACCGGAGGTGGTAGGGTGCCCCGAATCCCTTGCATGGAAGCCGCGGTTCAAATCCTCGAGGACGAAGGTGTCGACTACGTTTTCGGCATTCCCGGCTCGAATATCAACGCGCTCTACGCGGCGCTCGCGAAATCGAAGAAGATCAAGCACGTGATCGCGCGTCACGAAGAGGGGGCTTCGCACGCCGCCGAGGGATGGGCTCGGGCGAGCGGGAAGGTCGGGGTCTGCATCGGCACCTCCGGCCCGGCCGGCACGAACTTTATCACCGGCCTTTATAACGCCCAGGCCGACTCGATTCCCCTGATCGCGATTACCGGCCAGCACGTCCGGGCGGTCCAGGGAAAAGAAGGCTTCCAGGCGATGGACATTACCGAGGTCGCCAAGCCGGTCTGCAAGAAGACTTTTTACGTGCGCGAGTCGGCGAACGTTCCCTGGATCTTTCGCGAGGCCTTCCGGATCGCCCGCGATGGACGGCCGGGGCCGGTCCTCATCGACCTGCCCATCGACGTTCAGCGTGGTGAGGTCGAGTACGACTCCGCGATTGACTCGCCCCTTGCCGTCCACAAGCCGGAACCGGACCGACGGAAAATCCATCGCGCGCTAGAAATGCTCCTGGCGGCCGAGCGCCCGATCATCCTCATGGGCGGGGGCGTGGTGATCTCCGGTGGTTGCGAGGAATTGGTCGAGCTCGCCGAGTATCTTCAAATACCGGTCGTCAACACCAGCATGGCGAAGGGCGGCGTTCCGGCCAATCACCCGCTGTACGCGGGCGAGGTGGGGATTCAGTGCAACACCCTCTCCGGCAACCGAGTCTTCCTCGACTCCGACGTGGTGCTCGGGATCGGTTGCCGGTTCGCCGATCGGCACACCGGCTCGCTGGACGTCTATACCCGTGGTCGGAAGTTCATCCACGTCGATATTGAGCCAACCCAGATCAGTCGAATCTTTCCCGCGGACCTGGGCATCGTCTCCGATGCCCGACTCGCGATCCAGGCCATGCTCGACGAGGCCCGAGCGATGACCGCGTCCCGCTCCGCCGACGACTACGTTCGGCGCATTCCCCGGCTGCGCGACGAACTGGCTCGCCGCCTGGACTTCGCCAACGTCCCGATCAAGCCGGGTCGCGTGTTCAAAGAGATCAACGAGTTCTTTGACGAGGACGCGATCTTCGTCACCTGCATCGGGAACAATCAGATCTGGTCCGGCCAGATGCAAGAAATCCACAAGCCCGGACACTACCTGCTGGCCGGCGGCGCGGGGCCGCTCGGGTGGGACTTGCCGGCCGCGCTTGGCGCCAAACTGGCTCGCCCAAACAACACCGTGGTCAACGTCACCGGCGACTTCGGCATTCAGTTCTGCATCGAAGAATTGGCGATGGCCGCGCAGTACGACATTCCGGTGCTCGTCGTCATTATCAACAACGGCAACATGAGCCTGATTCGGCAGAACCAGAAGTACACCTACGGCGGATTGCGCTACGAGATTGACCTGAGCTACGGCGAGTCCGATAACTACATCGATTTCGTTCAGTTAGCGAAGGCCTACGGGCTCTACGGCGAGCGAGTAACCCAACCGGACGACATTAAGGCCGCCTTCCAGCGCGGCCTTGACTCCGGCAAAACCGCGCTGATTGACGTCATCATCGAGCGCGATGCCGATGTTTCGATGGGCACCTCGCTGGACGCGATTCGCGAGTTCGAGCCCCTGCCGGAGCGGATACCCGCGCTGCGCTAGCGATGAGCCGCTCGTGTCGGGTGGGAGCCCCGTCTCCCACCCGCTTCCGGAGCTTGATCCAAGCGCGATGATCGTTGCCGTTGCAAACAAAGGACTAAACCGGCTAAGGAGCCTGCCCCTACCCACCGGAATGTCGGTGCCACCGACACGCGGGGCATCGACAATCTTCCCAAGAAAGCAGTCGAGAGATACAATCACTCTAGCCAACGGAGCGTCTCCCTTCTGCTTGCCCGCGGATCCCCCACCCGGGCGCGGAAGGTAAACGAATCCTGAAATCTGACAAGAGCCTCTTGCGCGCCACCGGATAAATTCCACGCGGCCACCGTATCGAGCCGGTCTCCGCTGCCAAAACTTCTCCGAAGAACCACGATGGATAAGCGGGCGGATGGAGGGTGCCGGAATAAATCTCACCGCGCCACCACAACCGAAAACCACGGGGAAATGAAAACGAGGAGGAAGATGGTGCGAAGCGCCTCGGCGTTCACACGAACGCTCATCTGCTCGATCGTCGTACTCGGGCTTCTCCTGGCCTGCGGTACGCCAACCCAGCAAAACTCCGCGCCAAAGCCGAATCCGACGTTAGCCTACCGAGCCGTCGCGCCGAACCCCGCAGCCACGGCTGGCTCTGTCCCTACCGCGCCCGCGACCCGGAGCGCCCCGACGTTCGCGCCTGCTCCAGCGGTCGTGTCGACGAGCACCGCTGGAATTCACAAGATTCAGCACGTCGTGATCATCATGCAGGAAAACCGTTCCTTCGACGACTACTTTGGAACGTACCCCGGCGCGGACGGCTTTCCGACCCAGAACGGGCAGATCTCCGTCTGCATCCCGGATCCGAAGCAGGGGCACTGCGTCAGTCCGTATCACAATCCGCTGGACGTCAACGCCGGAGGCCCCCACTCGGTGACCGACAGTGCCAAGGATATCGACGGGGGCAAGATGGACGGCTTCGTCATCCAGGCGGAAGCGGCGCACGACTGCATTCCGACCCTCCTCGCCCAGTGCATCTACGACCAGAACCATCCCGACGTTATGGGCTACATCGACGGTCAAGAAATCCCGAATTACTGGGCCTACGCCCAGAACTTCGTCCTCAACGACCACATGTTCGCGCCCATTGCCTCCTGGAGCCTGCCGGCCCACCTGTTCCTGGTCTCGGAGTGGAGCGCAAAGTGCAGCCAGCGGGATAATCCGGCCAGTTGCGTGAACGCGCCCCAGGCCCCCGACCAGACCCCCGATTTTTCTCTGTTGCGCGGTGACAAGAACATTCAGCCGCCGAACTACGCCTGGACCGATCTGACCTATTTGTTCCACGCCCACGACGTCACCTGGAAGTACTACGTCGCCAACGGCACCGAACCGGACTGCGAAAACGACGCGCAAGTCTGCCAGCCGAAGCCTCAGAACGCCGGCACGCCCGGCATCTGGAATCCTCTGGCCTGGTTCACGACGGTTCGCCAGGATGACCAACTCGGGAACATCGTGCCGCTCGATACGTTCTACGCCGACGCGAAGGCGGGAACCCTGCCGTCGGTCGCCTGGCTGGCACCCAACAGCGTGACCAGCGAGCACGCCCCCGCCCGGATTAGCGACGGACAAACCTACGTCACTGGGGCGATCAACGCGATTATGCAGAGCCCCGACTGGGACTCCACCGCGATTTTCCTCAGTTGGGACGACTGGGGCGGCTTCTACGATCACGTCGTTCCCCCGACGGTGGACGTAAACGGCTACGGCATGCGCGTTCCCAGCCTGGTGATCAGTCCCTATGCCCGCAAAGGCTACATCGATCATCAGGTTCTCAGCCACGACGCCTACGCGAAGTTCATCGAGGACGATTTCCTCGGCGGGGCGCGACTCGACCCCCAAACCGACGGTCGACCGGATCCTCGGCCTGACGTGCGGGACAATCTCCCCCAGTTGGGAAATCTCGCCGCCGACTTTGACTTCTCACAGCCACCGCGACCGCCGCTGATTTTGCCCACGCAGCCCAAAACCGACCTGATCGAGCCGACGCCCGGGCCAACCAAAACACCGCCCAGCAAGACAACGCCCAGCGGAACGCCAACCGGTAGCTCTTGATCGGCAAACTGTTCACCCTAACCGTAGACCCTCCCCTTGGAGGAGAGTCAAGGCAAAGGACGGCGCTGGATGACCATCGGCAAGCCAAACTTCGGGTGAAGGGTCGGAATCGGGTCGGGGACGACCGGGTGGCCGGGAACGAGATCCAAATGAAATCGCCGAGCGATAACCGCCAGCACCAGAATCGTCTCCTGCGTCGCGAACGATTTACCGATGCACAGGCGTGGCCCACCGCCAAACGGGAAGTAGGCATAGTGGGGAAGGCGGCTGGCAAGGCCATCGGTCCAGCGATCCGGATTGAATCTCTCAGGGTCGCTGAAGTAGCGCGAATCCCGCTGGACGACCCACGGACTCATCACGATCTCCGTACCCCGAGGTACCAAATAACCGTCAATTTCAAAGTCGGCGATCGCTTCACGCGTCAGCACCGACGCCGGAGGATAGAGCCGCAGGACCTCCGAGATAACCATCGCGGCGTACGGTAGGCACGGGAGGTCCGAAGCAGCGGGTGTTCGGCCGCCGAACGCGGTTTCGAACTCGGCCAACAGTTTCGCTTCAACCTCGGGATGCTGGGACAGCAGGTACCAGGTCCACGAAAGCAGGTCGGCGACGGTTTCGTGGCCTCCCACCAAGATCGTCCGTACCTCGTTTCGCAGGTGCTCGTCCGGCAAGGCTCTCCCATGCTCATCCCGAGCGTTCAGGAGCGTGGACAGCAGGTCGCTCCGGTCATCACCAGTGGTCCGTCGCCGATCGATAACCGATTGGACGATCGCGTCAATGTGCCGCCTCGCGCTCTGGGAGCGCAAGTTTGCCGGCGTCGGAAACCCGTCGGGTAGGAGCATCGACATACTCCGCGCGTGGGCGTCCCGACAGGCCATCGCGTAGGTAACCGCTCCGACAAGGTCACTCGCGTCCCCCTGGGCGTCGATGTCCAGCAGCGTTTTGCCAACGATCGCCAGCGTCAGGTTGCTCATCTCGACACAGATGTCTCGGGTCTCGCCGGCGCGCCAGCCATTTACGGCGCGCTCGACGACCAGCACCATGTCCTCGCCATAAGCGGCCAGGCGGTCCCGATGGAAAGCCGGCTGAATGAGCCGCCGCTCGCGGCGCCAGGTGCTGCCCTCGCTGAGCGAGATTCCGTCGCCGAGGAGAATGTGGTCCGAGCGTCGAGAAATCCCCTTCACGACCTTTTGATGATTCGTCGCGAGCACCTGCGCGATGGCCTCCGGCTGATTGACAAAGAGGATCGGCTTTCCGACGAAGCGAAGGGGGACTAGATCTCCGTATTCGACGGCGCTGTGCTGCAAGAATGCCAGGGCATCACCGGATAGGCTCAAGGCATGACCAAGGATGGGTTTGCCCTTTGGACCACGAGGGAGCGAAGAGCACGTCATATTGGGAATTACTCCAGATCGAGACCACTTTCGCGACGACCGACCGGCCGGCCTTCTTTCCGGATCAAGCGACCGCCTACCAGCTTTTTAGCTGCACCCGGCGCTCTCGGTACTCTTCGGTGCTGAGCTCGCCAGCGGCATAGCGCTCGTCAAGAATCTCGATCGCCCTAATTTCCCGAAAGCGCAGCCAGGGAAGTCCGCCGCCGAACACCAGCCAGAGTCCCACGATGATCGGTCTAATAGCAAACCGCACCAGGAGTGGCGCGCCCGGCCAGAACCAACCGTGGCCAGCGGCCCAGAATCCCCACGGATGCCCATACATCGTAACACCTCCCGCGATTAAACCATCGGCGCTGTCCGGTCGACCGGAGCAGCAAACCAACAATCGCCACCAGCACTATCAGGATGGTGACGTGGTAGACGATGTCCCCGGTCCGTGAGGAGCGAATCGTCACGGTCAGACCGAAGACCGTCAGAAGAAGAGCGAACAAGGACGTTCCAAATGCGATTCCCCAGTTCCCGGGCAAGCGAGCAATGACCGATAACGCGCCGATTCCCAGAGCGATGGCGATGATCGCCTCGGGAATCGCGGCGCCCGGGAATGGATCGGCGATCGTGACCGGACCCAGGACAATCGAGTCCCCAAAGTGAATCAAGGAGGCGACCGCGAAAGCTACGGTCGCCAGAACCATCAGTCCGCGAATGGCCGTCGCGAGAGCATCGTCCCGATTTTGATGTTAACGGCTCGCTCTGAAGAGATCGATCGAGTGCTCGGACTCGAGGTGGGCGCCGACGATTACCTCACCAAGCCGTTTCCTCTTCGCCGTGGTTCCGGCACGCACTTTGCCGGATCAATGACTTGGTCCCAGTTTTATCATCCCTACCTAAGATTAACGGTCGTGCAATGCGGTTTCGCAGCGTGCTTTCCCTGGTGGTCGCGACCATCGACCTGCCCTTTGGCTACACCCTCTCAATCTGGGCAGCCGGGGCAATCGCTATCGGTCGCTACGGCTTCCCGAGTTTCGGCCAGGTCTTCGCCTTTATTCTTGGCGGAATTGCCGCCTACGTCGGCAGCGCCCTGCTGGCGATGACCGAGGTTGCCCCAGTTCCCGCTCCAGCTTGCTTTCGGTCGACCCTCCTGAACGTCTGCGCGATCCTGGCGGCAATCGCCGTGAGCGCGATCGCCCAATTCGTGTCCACTCCCGCTATAGGTTACTTTCTGGCCGGTGGCACCGCTACCCTGGTCTATATCTTCGCCCTGGCCATCCTCAACTGGCTCGTCGCTGGCTAAAGCCCAGCGGGTTGGTCGGCTGGTGCCGACGCGGGCACACCTTTTGCCTGGTGATTTCCGGCTGCTCACTCGCGCCCCGGAGGCAAGGCCACGAACACTCCGTCCAAGGCAACCCAAGGTCCGCCACGCCAGCATCTCGTCAAGGCGCACGCATTCTCCCGGTCCAGTCCCGCCACCGTCACCGACATCAGCAACGCGGTGACCATCAAAGACGGTAATCTGTTCTTTCTCGCTTCCCCCAACGGGAGCGTGCCGGGGCGAGCGAACGAGGGCTATGGTCTCTACTTTGAGGATTGTCGGTTTCTCGATCGCTGGACCGTGACGCTCAACGGCCAGCGCCTCACGAACTTGATGTCGAGCGCCGCTCTTGGTTACGCGGCCAAGCACGTTCTCACGAACCGGTCGATGGTGAGCGCGGACGGCACCCTGATCCCGCAGCGCTCGATCGCCGTCCAGATCGAACGAACGATTGAAGACCGGACCGGAGCGGGCGATCCGGTTCTCCACGAAGCGGTGACCGTGACAAACTTCGCCGGGCAACCAGTGGACGTCGAAGTCGTCATAACCTTTGGAGCGCACTTCGAGGACGTTTTTGAGATTCGGGGACTGGTCGCCAGCCAGGAAAAGAACGTCGTGACCAGAATCGCCGACGGTCAGACCGTCATTCTGGCCCACCACGGTGCCGATGACCGGTGGCGCTGCACGTCGCTCAATTTCCTCCGCACCCCCAGCAGTCTTTCGGCATCGGCGGCAATCTATCGCCTTCGGCTGGTGCCGGACGAACCCACGATCTTTTCCATGGCGATCATCCCGGCGGTTGGCGAAACGCTGCAAACCTATCCGCGGGAGCCAAGGACCCGCGAGGAGATCGCGAATTTACGAACGGTCATGCACCAGTCGCGGACGGAATGGTTGGGCCAGCTGACCGAAGTGGTGACGACCAACCACCTCTTCAATCGGGTTATCGAGCGCTCTCTCGGCGATCTTCGCGTCTTGCGCAGTCGGTTCGAAGGCGAGGAGTACTTCGCCGCCGGCCTTCCCTGGTTTGGAACGCTCTTTGGCCGGGACAGCATCATCACCGCGTTACAGACCCTGGCCTACGATCCCCGGATCGCCGAAAAAACCCTGCGCCTCCTCGCCCGTCTGCAAGGCACGCGCGTCGACGCCTGGAAGAGCGAAGAACCCGGGAAGATCCTCCACGAACTTCGGATTGGCCCACTTGCTCGGGCCGACAAAATCCCCTCGCCCTACTTCGGAACGGTCGACGCTACGCCCTTATTCCTCATCCTCCTTGCCGAGCACGTCGCCTGGTCGGGCGACCTTACGCTCTTTCGCGAACTGCGCGCGAACGTCGACGCGGCGCTGCGTTGGATCGACGTTTATGGCGACCTGAACGGCGATGGCTTCCTCGAGTACGCCGCCGAGTCCGAAGACGGTTATCTGGTGAATCAAGGATGGAAGGATTCCGGCGACGCGATCGTGAATGCCGACGGCAGTCTTGCCGTGCCGCCAATTGCGCTCGTCGAGGTTCAGGGTTACGTCTATCTGGCGAAAATCCGCCTGGCGACGGTGTTCGACGCGCTTGGCGATCCCGGGACCGCGTCGCGACTACGCCAGGAAGCCGCGACGCTCAAAAAGGCGTTCGACGACCGGTTCTGGCTGCCGGACAAAGGAATCTTCGCGCTTGCCCTGCAAAAGGACGAGCGACCGGCCGCGGTCATCTCCTCCAATGCCGGCCAGGCTCTCTGGGGAGAAATCGTCGAATCCGGGCGCGCCCCGGCGGTTGCCCAACACCTCGGCGACCCGACGATGTTCAGTGGCTGGGCGGTTCGCACGCTTGCTGCCGGCGAGCGCCGCTACGATCCGGTCGGCTACCATCGCGGTACCGTCTGGCCACACGACAATTCGCTCATCGCGGCCGGGCTGCGCAAATACGGCTGCGACGACGCCGCGCTGAGCATCTTTTCCGGCGTCTTCGCGGCAACCACCCTCTTTCAACGCTATCGCTTGCCGGAACTCTTCGCCGGATTTCCCGACGACGAGTTCAACGCTCCGGCTCACTATCCGGTCGCCTGCCACCCCCAGGCCTGGGCTGCCGGAGCCATCCCCTTCCTCCTCCAGACCAGCCTGGGGTTAAGTCCAGACGCCTTGAATCGAAAACTGTACGTCGTGCGACCACGCTTGCCGGAGTGGTTAGAAGAGGTCACCTTGAACGGACTGCGGGTGGGCGGAAGTACCGTCGACCTCCGGTTCACCCGCCAAAACGCCACCGTGGACGTTCAAGTCACCCGGAAGGTTGGCGACCTCACGGTGATTCCCACGCCAGACGCCGGCGCAGCGGTTCCTATGAACTGGTGAGCCAGCCCGCCCTCGTGCGAGAAAGCGTTTTTGCGCTCACCGGTTCGGTTCTTGCGAGCCATTCTCCAGTCAGATGCGCTTGAGGGATGTGGGATCGCGCGTCGCCCAAGCGTCGAGGCGTTTCCGAACACCTCTCGAAAGACACGTCTCTCCCTTGAGGCACACGCATGAGCACTGTTAGTCGACCCGAAGTAGTCGTCGTCACCGGCGCGGGAGCAGGATTAGGCCGGGCCATCGCCGAGGAATTCGGCCGGCACGGCGCGTCCGTCGGGCTGATCGCCCGCGACCGCGACCGTCTCGAAGCGGCAAAGCGCGAGATCGAAGGACTGGGCGGCCGAGCGTTCGTCGTGACCGCCGACGTCTCCGACGCGGACGCGCTGGAGAGCGCGGCGTCTCAGATCGAGGACGCCCTCGGGCCAATCGACATCTGGGTGAACAACGCCATGGCGTCGGTCTTCTCGCCGGTTAAGGACATGAAGCCGGACGAGTTTCGGCGAGTGACCGAGGTGACCTACCTCGGCTACGTCTACGGAACCCTCGCCGCCTTGAAGCGGATGCTCCCGCGCGACCACGGGGCGATCGTTCAGGTTGGCTCGGCGCTCGCCTATCGGAGTATCCCGCTGCAAAGCGCCTACTGCGCCGCGAAACACGCGATTGTCGGTTTTACCGATTCCTTGCGCACCGAACTGTTGCACGACGGCAGCCACGTCCGGATCACCGCGGTCCACATGCCGGCGATGAATACGCCCCAATTCGACTGGGTCATGAGTCGCCTGCCGCGCAAACCACAGCCGGTCCCGCCAATCTTCCAACCGGAGGTCGGCGCTCGAGCGGTCTACTGGGCGGCCCACCACGACCGACGGGAAGTTCTCGTCGGCTGGCCCACCCTCGAAGCGGTCTGGGGCCAGAAGTTTATTCCTGGGCTGCTCGACCGCTACCTGGCGGCGACCGGCTACGATAACCAACAGTACGACGGACTGGCCAACCCGAATCGCCCGAACAACCTCTGGCAAGCGGTGCCGGGGCCTTACGGCGCGCACGGCGACTTCGACACGCGAGCCCTCGATTTCAGCCCGGAGTTGTGGGCAACTATGCACCGCTCGGGCGTTGCGCTGGGCCTCGTCGCACTGGCCGGATTGGCCTATTTCGCGCTGACCGGGCGGCTGCGCGACGCTTCCGGCTTGCGCCGTCGGCTCTCGTCTCGCCCGTCACGCGAGCCAACGCCAATACGGGCCGTCAACCAGTTTGTTCGGCGTCTCGCGGCGTGACCAGACATCACAACGCGGAACCCCGCGTTGAACGCTAATCCCTCGGCGTGGCGCGAGCGACGGCCACTGGTCGCTCTCGCCGTCCTGGGGTTGGCGATATCGACGTACCTCGCGCTCTACCAGGTGGGCATCGTCGCGGCCCCCTGGGACCCGATCTTCGGAAGCGCGAGCAGCGCCCAAGTGCTCGACTCGACCGTCTCGCGCGCTCTGCCGGTCCCCGACGCGACCCTCGGAATGCTGGGCTACCTTGGCGAAGTTGTCCTCGGCGCGGTGGGCGACGAGGAACGCTGGCACACCCAACCGTGGCTCGTCGCCCTGTACGGGCTGCTCGTCCTGGGCATGGGCCTGGCCAGCTTCGGTCTGCTGTTCGTCCAGGCTTTTCTCGTCCACGCCTGGTGCCTGCTCTGCTTGCTCTCCGCCGCGATTTCGTTCACGCTCCTTGCCCTCGCCTCCCGCGAGGCACTGGCAACGCTGCGCTATCTGGAAAGCGAGCGCGAAGGCGGCGGCCCCGCGCAACCGCCGCCCAGATGACAGTTAGCAATTAAATCGGGTAGGACCGCTTGCCGTGGCTCAAACAACGCAATCGTCGCGCGTACGCCTGGCCGACCAGAACATTCGCGCCAACCAGTCGCCTCAGTGATTCCCGCTCGCGCCCGCGGCCACGAACTCCCTGGCCTCGCGCGCGAGCGGTAGCCATTCCTCGGCAAACGCCGGCTCGACGCTGAGCCACTCCTTCATAATTCGACCGGTCCCCGGACCCCAGCGCTCGCCTCGTCCCGAGGCGACAAGCTCGTCGACCCGCTCGCGGGGCAGTTTGACGACAAACTGCCCCTTTGATGTGAGCATCGCGAAGATCTTGCCCCGGATGGTCAGTTCCCCGGACGAACCGAATCGCCGGCCGGAGCCGACCGGCCGGGTGACGTCCCGATCGTCAACGAATTCGTCGACGATCGCTTGAAAGCGCTCGCGCGGGTCGGCAAGCGAAGGAAGATCCATGCTGTGAAACCTCGTGTGAGCAGAATCCCAAAATCATCAGCCAGACATCAAACCAGATGCGCGGGAAGCTTTGTCGCTGGGCGGAGACCCGGGGCGATGGTCGGGTCAAGCGCCTTGACAGCAGTTCCCCCGCGGGTCACACGCTTGCAAATCGCGATAACCGCGGCTACCATCGTCACGCTGGCAGACGTGGTAGGTAAAATCCAGACGCTTCAGGGAGACGACACCGGAGATGGAAAGCATAACCGCGGCGCGCGCGGATCCAAACCAACCCGATCCCGCTCAACACCTGATCGGCGTCGATCCGGCGATGGAGCGCGTCGTCGTCGCCGCCGGCCCGGTGGCGCTTCGTCCCCCCCAGTCCGACTATTTCAACGCCCTGGCCCGGGCGATCGTCTATCAGCAGTTAGCCGGCAAGGCGGCGCTCGCGATTCACACCCGTTTCGCGGCGCTTTTCGAGGGCAATCCCACCGCCGCGGCGATTCTCCAGGCCGAGGAGGCCAGTTTGCGCGCCTGCGGCCTCTCAGTGAATAAGACCACGGCGATCCGAGATCTGGCAAGTAAAACGTCCGACGGCTCGGTCCCGCTCGAACGGATCGAACAACTCGACGACGACGAGATCATCGCCCGCCTGACGATGGTTCGGGGTATCGGCCGCTGGACCGCCGAGATGTTCTTGATCTTTCAGCTTCGCCGACCGGACGTCTGGCCGGTCGACGATTTCGCGGTTCGCAAGGGCTACGCGATCATCCACCGGCTGGAGCAATCGCCAACCCCGCGCGTGCTCCAGCAACTGGGCGAGGTCTACCGTCCCTTCCGTAGTGCCGCGGCCTGGTACTGCTGGCGGGCTAACGATACGATCCTGCCGGAATAGCCTCGCCACTCGCTGAGATGCTGAATGGCCGACGAGATCACCTCGAAGCCCGCGACCGGGCAAACCTGGCACCGTCCGATGGTGGCGCGCGACGTTCGGACAAGTTTCCGACCGATGCCGAAGCCTGGTGTCGAAACTCCCCAACGAATCCCCATCGTCTCCTCTCCCTGGCTAGCCGAGGAAGTTGCGCGGCGGCGGCAGGATCATACAACCAGGGAGTCCGGTCTGGCCACTCGTCCGCTTGCGAACCCTCTGATGGCGAAGAGAGGGCCCCACCCGGTCAAACGCCCATCGCCTGGCGAATGAACGCGCCGTGGCGCTGAATCTCGCCAATTGCCAGGTGCTCGATCAAGTCGGCGACGCTCGCCGGGGGGCTTCCGAGCAACAGCGTCGCGCGTAGATCGAGTTGGGCCGCGCCGAGGGTTCGGTAGAACTGGACCGCCGCGTCGCCGTTGCGCCGGAGCAGCGCGACGGTCTCCTCGCGGGTGACGTTGGCAAACTCCGCGGCGTGCCGGGCGTTGATCGCGTCGAGTTTCTCCGGCGGCAGCGGCGGGTGCGGCTGACCCTCGGCGACGTCACGGATCCCCCGGGCGATGGGCGCTTCGCCGTCCGCGATGTGGTGTGCCTGCACCCCAACCGTCCAGCCAGTGTCCGCGCAGACCGCTCGCCATTGCTCCGGCGCGCACGCTTCGATCGTGGCGATCAGCGCCTCGCTGGCCTGCTCGAAACGCCAGGCGAGCGCCCGGGCACGCTCGCTCGTCGCCCCGTCCTTTGCCGGCTCGGAACGGCTACCCTCTTCGCCGTGGAACGTCTCGATGTTGTACTTCGCGTGGATGCTCAGCACCGTCTCCATGTCCGCTCGAGCGCCCGGCGGGAGCGCCGCGCCCATGTCGCGCAGAAAGTCGATCGAATCCGCCGAGACGATAATCGCCATCGTGCTTCGGGTCGGACTGACGTTCTCAAAGCGGTGCGGCGCGCCACTGGGCGCGTGGACGACCGTGCCGGGACCACCGCGAATGGTGGAAACGCCCCGGGCGTCGCGCTGGGTGAACTCGAACTCGCCGGAGAGGACGTAGAACGTCTCGCTGCCCGGATGCGCGTGCAATGGCGGCCCGCCGCCCGGCGCGGCGGTGAGGGTTATTAGCGCGTAGGCGTTCGCGCTCTCCGGTCCGGTGACCTTGACGACGATTTCCTCGTCAAAGATCCGAATCACTTCGCCTTCGTCGGGTTGCAACGTCGAGCAACCCACGTTCATCGCGGTCGATAGCGCCATGGAGTTGTCTCCTTCTTTTGCTCCAAACTCGTGTAGATCGGAATCCAGGAGCCAGAAGCCAGAAGCACCCTCACCCTCGCCCTCTCCCAGAGGGAGAGGGAATGAGCGGTGTTCTCGTTAGCCCCCAATTGGCTATAGACTGCCGTAACCCTTGTCTCCTTACTCCTGTCTCCTGTCTCCTGGCTTCTCGCTCACGGCAGCGTCGCCAGATCCCGCACCGTGGTGCCGGGGGGCGAAAACTCGATGCCGTACTTTGGGCCGAGGGCACGGAGGCGGTTGGGATCCGGCGGCCCCACCCGGCCGGCCGGTAGTTCCATCGCTTCGGCCGGTCGGCCCAGTTCGCGGAAGAACCCTTCCAAACCCGGGGGCGAGAAGATCAGAAGCATCTCGGCCTCGTCAGTTTCGACCTGAAAGGTGTGCCAGATCCCGGGCAGGGTGTGGACGTAGTCGCCGTCGCTGGCGAGGAGTTCATCGGTCCCGACCCAGAAGCGGACCTGGCCGCGGATGATGTAAAAATCCTCCGGACCGTGACGGTGCGGCGCGGGAGGCGCGAAACCCCGGGCAATCCGCCACCGTAAAACGGAATAGCGGCCCCCGGTGGTTTCGCCAGTCGCCTGGACGCTGATCAGAGCGCTCCCATACCAGATTGAGTTTTCCAGGGAAGGGCGAGCGAAAAGCGGCTCGTGCCCGCGGTTTGTCGCGGTTGGCATCGTCGTGCACTCCTTCTCAACCGAGTGTCGTTACCGCGCCGTCGCGCGGGTTAGGTCAAGTGTGACAGTTCGCCCGGGCCAATCCCACACGCAATCCACGCAAACCGGCACGCATTCCGGCACGCAACTTTGGTTGTATACTTCATTCAGCCTCGCGTTTTGATGTGAATGGTCCGAGACGAAGGACGAAACCCATGTCGACGCCGCGACCGAGCTTTGGCGCGCTCCTGCGGCGCCTGCGCCTGGCCGCCGGGCTCACCCAGGCAGAATTGGCCGAACGCGCGGGCCTGAGCGCGCGCGGAATCAGCGATTTGGAACGCGGCGAGCGTGGTCGGCCCCACCGCGACACGGTTCAGGCGCTCGCCGACGCGCTGGCCCTCGATTCGGCCGACCGGGCGCTCCTCATCACCTCGGTTCGCGGCCCGGCGTCCGGCGAAGCCGCGTCTGAGACGCCGAATCCGCCGGCGAACCTCCCGGTCCCCCTCACCTCGCTCGTGGGTCGGGCTGGCGATCTGAGCGCGGTTCGCGACCTGCTCGATCTCGCCGATGTCCGCCTGGTGACGCTGACCGGTCCCGGCGGCGTGGGCAAGACCCGTTTGGCACTCCAGGTGGCGACAGCCCTGGGTCCAAGCTTTCCGGACGGCCGGTTTTTCGTCCCTCTCGCGGCGCTCCGCGATCCGGACCTCGTTCTCGCCACCATCGCCCACACCCTCGGCCTACCAGACCCCGCCGGCGCCCTGCCGCTTGCTCAACTCATCAGTCACCTGCGCCGAAAACGAGTGCTTCTCGTACTGGACAACTTCGAGCACCTCTTGCCGGCCGCGCCGCTGCTGAGCGGCGTGCTCGCCGAGTGCCCCGGCGTAAAGGTTCTGACGACCAGTCGCGCGCCCCTCCAGCTCTCCGGCGAGCACGAGTATCCGGTCCTCCCGCTCGCGCTGCCCGATCCGTTACAGTCGGCAGACCTCGCGCGGTTGCCTCGGGTCGCCTCGGCGGCGCTCTTCCTGGAGCGCCTGTCGGCGGTCGCACCTCGCTATTTCCTGGTCCCCGACGACGCGCCGCTGGTCGCCGAGATCTGCGCGCGCCTGGACGGTCTCCCCCTGGCGATCGAGCTTGCCGCGGTGCGCGGCCGGTACCTCAGCCTGACGGAGATCGCCGACCACCTGCGGCATCGCCTGGACTTTCTCACCGTCGGGCCGCGTGACCTGCCTCCCCGTCAGCGGACCTTGCGGGAGACGATCCGCTGGAGTTACGAGCTTCTGGCTGACCGGGAACGTCGCCTCTTCCGTCGACTCGCGGTCTTTGTCGGCGGCTGGACGCTGGAGAGCGCCGAGGCGCTCGACGCCGGCGAAGCTGACCGGCCGACCGAGACCTTAAACGAACTGGGAGCGCTCGTCGACGGCAGTCTGGCCGCCATCGAATCGGGCGCCGACGGGCGCGCGCGCTACCACATGCTCGAAACGATTCGCGAGTTCGCCGAGGAACAACTCGTGGCCAGCGGAGAAGCCGACGAGGCGCGGCACCGTCATGCCGAGGTTGTCGCCGACTTCACCGACCGGGCCGAGCGAGGGTTGCAGAGCGGCGAGCGGACAGCCTGGTCGCGGATCGCGGTGGCGGAAGTCGACAACGTCCGCGCGGCGCTGCGCTGGTCGGTCGACCACGAGGAAGTCGATCTTGCCTTGCGCATCGTCGGGAATCTCGACTGGTTCTGGGACGCGGTCGGGCGCGACCGCGAAGGATGGGTCTGGAGCCAGGAAGCGCTAGCAAAGGCGGGCGCTACGTCGGACGCTCGCGCCCACGCGCGGGCGATCTATACCGCCGGCGAACTCGCCTGGAACGTCGGAGACTTCGCGGTGTCACTTGATCTGGTGAGCGAGGCAGCGGCAAGGTTGCGCGAACTGGGTGACCAGCGTAGCCTGGGCCAGGCCCTGTGCCAGCTTGCCCTGCTGGCGATCAACCAAGGCGACCCGACCACCGGCCGGGCGCACGCCGAGGAGAGCGTGGGGCTCTTTACCGCGGTAGACGATCCCTGGAATCTTGGGCTAGCCCTTTTCATCCTCGGCGAGACGCTGCTCTCGCTCGACGTCGCGGAAGCGCGCGCGGCCTATCAGCGCAGTCTCGCGGTGTTCCGAGCGGTTGGCGACCCCTGGGGCATCGGCCACGCGATCACCGGCCTGGGCGGCCTGGCGATGCGGTCCGGCGACTTCGCCACCGCGCGCTCGCTCATGGAGGAAGGACTTGCCTTGCGGCGAGCGGTGAACAACCCCGGCGCCATCGCGACCTCGCTGACGAGCCTCGGCGAACTGGCGCGCCGCGAAGGCGACCTTACCCGAGCCACGGCGTACTTGGACGAAGGGCTGGCTCGTTTTCGTGACCTGGGCGATGCCGAGCACGTCGCCTGGACGCTTCACAATCTAGGATTAGTTGCCCTGCAACTCAAGGACGCCTCCGCCGCCGAAACCGCGCTGAACGAGAGTCTCCGCTTTCGCGCCGAGCACGGCAACCGGGGGCAGATTGCCGAAACCCTCGCGGCGCTCGCCGAGGTGGCGTTGCTCCAGGGCCAGCCGGAGCGCGCGGCGCGCCTATTGGATGCGACGCTGACGCCCCGGGACGCCGCGCGCCTCGCGCTAGGAGAAATCTGAGCCTACTCTCGCGGTCGAGACTTCCAGTCGCGGAAAGCGCGCAAGAGATTCTCCTCGGCTTCCGGGGGAATCGACTCTTCGGAGATGCGACCAGCCAGGGCGCTGGTCTGGCGGATCTGCTCGAGATAGGTGACGCAGCCGGGACAAACGCTCAGGTGTCTTTCGAACCGGGCGCGATCCTCGGGCGAAAGCGTCTTCTCGAGGTAGTCCGTCACCAGCTCGACGAGTTCCTGGCAGCTCAATTCGTGTGACGACGCCACGGCTCTTCTCCCGTCCCATTGCTCTTCGACCCGATCACTGCGTCGCAAAGTAGACCTCCAGCGCCCGGCGCACCTTCGAGCGCGCCCGATGCAGGAGGACTCGTTGATTAGTCTCGCTGATGCCCAGGACGTTACAAACCTCGTCGGAAGCCCAGCCTTCGACGTCGCGCAGCGTCATCACCTCGCGCTGGCTCGGCGGCAGTCCGGCGATCGCCGCTCGGACGTGGGACATGGTCTCTCGGGAGACCAGGCGATCCTCCGGCAGATCCTCCCAGGAGCGCGGGAAGGAGACCCAGCCGCCCGCCCATTGGTCGTCCACCGGGCGAAAGCGCTCCGGCTCCACGGCCGGCTCGTCCGAGGTCAGTTCGCTCGAAGCGAGCGCCGAGAAGGAAACGCTTCGACTCTCGCGCTGGCCCCGCGTCCGGGCGCGATTGCCCAGGATGGAAAAGATCCAGGTCTTCACCGACGAGCGTCCCTCGAACCGATCGATCCCCTGAAGGACCGCCAGCCAGGTCTCCTGCGCGACTTCCTCGGCAACTGCCCGACTCCCCACGAACACCGTGGCGAGACGCACCAGCGCGGGTTGGTACTGCTCGATCAGCGCGGTAAAAGCGTCCTCATCACCCTGGCGCAGCGCTTCGAGAAGCCGCGGGTCGGCCTGATTGCCGGATGTTCCCTCGGACGAAGATCGCGCGGCGTCCGAATTACTTGGGGTCATCACGGCCATCCTTTCAGCGGGGTCAGATTCACCAGACGTACGTCGATTTCACCGAAGAATCAGTATAGCCCAAAATCCGCCTTCAAATCCCTGTAACGTTTCTGGCTTTGCCGAGACCAAACAACGTGCGACCACACGAACCGAGAGACCCAGTGAAACCAATCACAAAATATATCACGGATTAATGGAGGGCCTCGTGAACGAGGACACCGTCAACGCCTTTCGCATCTCCCGCCGTCGGGTACTGACCGGATTCGGCGCGACAGCCTTCGCCCTGGCGGTTCCCGCTATCGAAAGCACGCCCGCCCTGGCAGCTTCCAAATCGGATCGCGACAAAACCCCCGAGGTAACCGGCTTCCTTTACGTGAACGGCAACACGCCGACCGCCAACACCATTGCCGGGTTCGCCCGCCACCGCGACGGCACGCTCAGCCTGCTGACCGGCTCGCCCTTTACACTCGGCGGCGCGGGAACCGGAGCGGCGCTCGGGTCGCAAGGCGCCATCCAACTCTCCGCCGACAAGCGCTTCCTCCTCGCCGTCGACAGCGGCAGCAACGGGATCGCAGTCTTGCGCATCCTCCGCGATGGTCGCCTGCAAGCCGTCTCCGGAAGTCCGTTTCCGTCCGGCGGCAGCGCGCCAGTCAGCATCGCGGTTCACGAGAATCTGGTCTACGTCGCCAACGCCGGCGCGGGTGGTTCCAACTACACCGGATTCCTCCTCCGCTCGGACGGATCCCTGCAGCCGCTGGCCGGCTCGACGGTCGCGATTCCCGACGGCACCGGGGTCGGCGACGTACTGTTCGACCGAACCGGAAAGCATCTTATCGGCATCCAGGTGACCACGAGCGTTATCGATAGTTTTACCGTCGGTCGAAATGGCCTGCTGACCGCGGCGCCCGGCTCGCCTTTCGCGGCTCAGGCCCCCGGTCCTTTTGGCAGCATCTTCGGTCGCCACGGCCCACGCCGCCTCTTCGTCTCCAACGCGCACGGCGGCACGCTCGCGGGCAGCGTTTCGGCCTTCGCGGTGGCCGACAACGGCAGCCTCAGCGCGCTTGCCGGCTCGCCCTACCCGGATCTCCAGACCGCGCCCTGCTGGGTATCGCTCTCGCCGGACGGACGCTACCTCTTCACCGCCAACGCCGGCAGTGATTCGATCTCCAGTTACCGGGTCGCCGCGGGTGGCTCCCTGTCGCTGGTCGGCAGCACCGCGCTACGGGGTGGTCCCGGGCTGGGAACCTTCGACGAGGCGCTGGATCCAACCGGCCGGTTCCTCTACCAGGTCGACGGCAATAAGGCCGAGCTCAGCGTGCTGGCGGTAGACGGCGGGAATCTCAGCGAACTGCCTTCGTCGCCGATCTCGCTGGCGTTGCCCGCCGGGGCAGCCCCGTTCGGCATCGCGATCATCTAAAGGTGAGCAAGAGGACACTATGTGTGGCATCGCAGGATGGATTGACTGGCAAGGCGACCTGACCCGGGAGGGACCGACGATCGCCCGGATGGCCGGAACGATCGCCCATCGCGGACCGGACGCTCAGGAACAGTGGCTATCTCGTCACGCGGCGCTAGCGCACCGCCGGCTGATCGTGATCGACCCCCGAGGCGGCGGACAGCCGATGGTCTATCGCGAGGGCGACCGAACCTACGCCATCACTTACAACGGGGAGATCTACAACTTTCGGGAACTCCGCTGTGAATTGGCAAGCCACGGTCACACCTTCCGCACCAATTCGGACACCGAAGTGATTTTGCACGCCTACGCCGAGTGGGGCGAAGACTGCGTGAGCCGCCTGAACGGCATCTTCGCCTTCGGCCTGTGGGACGAGCAAAAGCAACAACTCCTGCTCGCCCGCGACCACCTCGGCGTCAAGCCGCTCTTCTATGCCGAGCGCGGCGACGCCCTGCTCTTCGGCTCCGAGGTCAAGGTGCTGCTGGCTCACCCGCTGGTCGAACCCGAGGTTGACCCGGCCGGCCTGGCGGAGCTCCTGACTTTCGTCCGCACACCAGGCTCGGGAGTCTACCGAAACGTACACGAACTCCGCGCCGGCCACCTGGCCGTCTGCACGGCGCGAGGGATGCGGATTTGCCGCTACTGGTCGCTGGAAAGCGCGCCTCACCTCGAGGATCTGGACACGACCGCCGAGCACGTCCGGGCTCTGCTGGACGACACCGTCAATCGTCAGTTGTACGCCGACGTTCCGGTGGTAACCTTGCTCTCCGGAGGACTGGATTCCAGCGGTCTGACCGCCCTGGCCGCCAACGAGTTCCACCGGAGCGGTAGGGATCTCGACACCTATTCGGTTGACTTCGTGGGAAGCGAACAGCACTTTCAGAGCACCCCTTTGCATCCCTCGTTGGACGCGCCGTGGGTGAAGCGGGTTTCCGAGTATCTCGGAACGCGGCATCACACGGTAACCGTCGATACGGCCGCGCTGCTGGAGAATCTGCTGGTTCCGCTGCAAGCCTACGACTTTCCGAACGCCGGCCAGATGTCGTCATCGCTCTACCTGCTCTTTAAGACGATCAAGCAGGACGCGACGGTCGCGATTTCTGGCGAGTCCGCCGACGAAGTGTTCGGCGGCTACCCGTGGTTCCAGATCCCGGCCGCCCTCAACGCGCCAACCTTTCCCTGGTTGCCGCTCTTCCTGGGCCAGAAAGAGAGCGCCTTCTCCTGGCTGTCCGCGGATCTGCTTCAGACGGTTCGGCCAGCCGAGCAGATCTCCCGGGAGTACGCGCGCGCCATCGCGGAAGTCCCAACTCTGGCGGGCGAGGACGCGACCGAGGCGCGACGGCGAGAAATGTTCTACTTGAACATCACTCACTTCTTGCCGCTCTTGCTGGAACGGAAAGACCGCATGAGCATGGCGACCGGACTGGAGGTCCGCGTTCCCTTCTGCGATCACCGACTGGTCGAGTACGTCTGGAACATTCCCTGGTCGATGAAAACGGCGGACTCGATCGAAAAAGGCATCTTGCGGCGCGCGTTGCGCGGAGCGTTGCCGGAAGACGCGCGGACTCGCAAGAAGAGCGCCTATCCCAAGGCCGAGAACCCGGACTACGTCGCAGCCACTCGCAAGTGGGCGCTGGACATCCTCAACGACTCCAACGCGCCGATTCAGCCGTTGCTGGACCGACCAACCGCCCAGTCGCTGGTGGAAAGCGGGAGCGCGGGCATTCCCGGCGTGACCCTGGTAACGTTGAACGAGCGGGTCATTCAACTGAACGCCTGGTTGGAGAAGTATAAGGTTAAACTAGCGGGTTAGGTCCGGCCCCCCAGTCGCTGTTGTACCTGACCTTGTCGTTAGCCTCCATCGAATTTAGCATGTGTAGGGGCAGGCATAGCGGGCAGGCACGGGGGCCTGCCCCTGCGTATGGTAGGCGTGGTGGCCTTGAACCGGGTCGTGCTACAATCCTCGGCAAACGTCGCGGGTCCGGGAGGTCGTCGTGAGTCAGGTCGTGCGGGTTGGGCTGTGCACCGATCAGAATCTGCCGTATGCTACGATGGTGGAACGCTGGCAACTGTTCGACGAACTCGGTTTCGACAGCGCCTGGGATTGCGACCATTATATGCAGCCCAGCCGCCCGACCGGGCCCTATTTCGAAGGTTGGACCCTCCTCGCCGCGCTGGCAAGTCACACGTCGCGCATCCGCGTCGGGGTGCTGGTTAGCTGCAACACCTTCCGGCATCCCGCGCTGCTCGCCAAGGAAGCGCTGACCGTCGACCACATCAGCAACGGGCGCCTGGAGCTCGGCATCGGCGCCGGCTGGTACGTGCCGGAGCACCTCGCCTTCGGGATCCCCTTTCCGGAACCCGCCGAGCTGGTCGACCGCTTTCAGGAAGCGGTCGAGATCGTCGACCGCCAGTTGCGGCAGGAGATCACCAGCTATGCCGGCCGCTACTATCAACTGACCGACGCGCCGTGCCGCCCTCGGCCGATTCAGCAGCCGCGCCCGCCGTTCACCCTGGCCGCCCACGGACGACGCATGCTGAAGTTCGTCGCCCGGTACGCCGAGACCTGGAACTCCTTCGGCACGGTGGAGGAGATGCGCCAGCGCGGCCAAATCCTCGACGAGTGCTGCCTGGCGAACGGGCGGGATCCGGCCAGCGTGCGCCATTCCCTCTACGGCTGGGCAAGCATGCTGCCGAGCGATCCCTGGGCCTCCACCGACGCCTTTCTCGACATGGTCGGCCGCTACCGCGAGGCGGGCGTGAGCGAGTTCATCATCGACGCGCCGGGACCGGAGCAGTTCGATGTTCTGGAAAAAGTTGCGACCGACGTATTGCCGAGGCTTCATCAGGGTGCTGGGGGATAGGGCCGGCCAGCGGCCAGATCCTCGCCCCCCTCTCCGCCACTCCGCCAGCAAGTGATTCCTGCTAGATGGCTGTGCTATACTGGCGGGCGCCCCGGACGTGCTCCCGGTGATCGCCCGGGGGAGGCTGCATCATGACTCGCCGAATCGTCCTTGGTCTTATTTTGCTTCTGGTCACCGCGTGCCAGTCCCAAGCCACGACCTCGCCACTCTCGCCAACGGCCGTTGCAACCCTCGCGACCGCTTCATCGCCGACGCGCGCGCCAGGTCTTTCCTCGGCGCCGTCTCTTTCGCGCCAGCCGACGGCCTCCACCGTCCTGGCCCCGGCGCCCGCCGCGACGGCAACCGCCTTGACTCGTCTCGCGCCTCGGCCGTCGGCGGCCACGCGCGCGGTCGCGCCCGCGTCAACGACTTCCGCCGCGTCCGGGCGCGCGCCCGCGCCAACGTCGGCGCGCCGGCCAACCGTGGCCGCCCGGTCGACGCTCGGCCCCGCGTCCACCCTGACCCCCGTCGCGACGCTCGCGCCAAGATCCACGCTCGGGCCAATGTCCACGCTCGCGCCAAGATCGACGCTCGCGCCAAGATCCACACTCGGGCCAATGTCCACACTCGGGCCAGGCTCCGGCACGATCGTCGCCCAAACGGTCGTGCCGGCGTCGGCCCAATCGTCCGCGTCGACCCCGGTGAACGTGGCCATCGGCGCGACAGTCACCGCCTCGTGGAACTCGCAGGCCGCTCCCAATCTGATCGACGGCAACCCCAACACGATTTGGAACAGCGGACTCTCCGCGCCGCAGTGGGTCTCCGTCGTGCTCAAGCAACCCTACCTGGTCAGTCGAGTCGAGCTGGTGGTCGCGCAGGCGCCCGCCGGCCCGACCAGCCACGAGATCTGGCTCGAAGACGTCTCCGGCAATTTCGCGCCGTACACCACGCTCAACAACATCAACACCACCGACGGCCAGACGATCGAGGTGCCGATCCAACCGGCTCGGGTCGTTCGCCGCGTGATGATCCGCACGATTGCCAGCCCCAGCTACGTCGCCTGGCGGGAAGTGCGCGTTTTCGGCGTGCCGGCTCCGCCAAGCGAGTTAACCCCGGTCGCGGTCGTCCCGCCGTGGCCTACCGTCTCGGCCCGTCCCTTCGTCACCTCCGGCCTGAATTTGCCGGTCGGCATCGTCAACGCGCACGACGGGAGCGGCCGCCTCTTCGTGTTCGAACAGGGAGGTCGGATCCGCGTCGTCACCCGCGACGGCACGCTGCTGCCAACGCCGTTCCTCGACATCCACACTCACGTGGCGTGTTGTGGCGAGATGGGGCTGGTCGGTCTCGCCTTCCCGCCGAACTTTCCCCAGGAGAACGACTTTTACGTCGCCTACACCGCGAATGAGTTCGGCCCGCCCACCACCAAGACGGGCGATCTCGTCATCGCGCGATTCCGGGTGACCAGCAACCCGAACGTGGCCGATCCGCTCAGCCAGCAAGTCATTCTGATCGTCCACGAGCCCACCTCTGTCCACCACAGCGGGCACCTCGTCTTCGGACCGGATGGCTATCTGTATATCGGCTCTGGTGATGGCGGGCCGGAGAACGACCCGTACAAACAGGGCCAGGATACGAACACCTTGCACGGGAAGATCCTCCGCATCGACGTCGAGTCCGGCGTCCAGCCGTACGGCATCCCCAAGAGCAATCCGTTCGTCAACACCCCGGGCTACCGGCCGGAGATCTGGGCGCTCGGGCTGCGGAACCCCTGGAATTTTTCGTTTGACAGTAAGACCGGCGACCTGTACATCGGCGACGTCGGCCAGGCCGAGTTCGAGGAGATCGACTACCAGCCGGCGTCGAGCCACGGCGGCGAGAATTACGGATGGAGCGTCATGGAAGCCGACCATTGCTTCGGCGCGCTGACCTGCGACTCCAGCAAATTCGTCGCGCCGGTGGCGGTCTACCAGCACGCCCTGGGCTGCGCGGTCATCGGGGGCAACGTCTACCGCGGGACTCGCTACCCGCAATTAAACGGGATTTACTTCTTCTCGGACTTTTGCACCGGCACGATCTGGGGTCTCCGCCGGGTGGACGGCCAGTGGCAACAGACGCGCCTGTACGAGCCAGGCTTCCCGGTCACCGGTATCGGCACCGACGAATCCGGCGAAATGTACTTCACCGACTACGCCCGCGGCGCGATCTACCAGCTGATTGGCGGTGGATAGAAGGCCGGACCTAACCCCCTCGCCTGGAAGCGGCTGAACACATATTAAAAAGTTGTTAAAGCCGCAATAAAATCCGTCCTCTGCAGATTGACGTTTACCTCGCGGTCAGCCTAGCTTTGGTTGGGTTTCCTAGAGTGGCTGGAAATGCCTCAGTATTTGCGCAGGGGGGGTCAAGCAGATTCATGCGATACCGCGTACTCATAGCTGGAATTATTGGCATCTTCACGGCATTCTTTTCTCAACACCTCATCGCACCGGTCAACCTGGCCGCGGGAGTGACATCTCGGATCAAGACGTGGGGGATACCAAACGGGATCAGGGTTAACGCGTCGCGATTCGCGTTGCTCAAACGAAGGCCAATCTATCTCGCCGCGTTGATCGTCGTCGCGGTTGGCGCTTCGGCGATGCTCGCTGAAAGTGCTCACGCGCAGCTAAATCAAACGTCCTGCTCGCTATATCAGTCGAACTTGACCTTGTCTTCGACGACCGTGGTAGCGGGTGCCAGCGTAACGGCGTCCGGCAGTTGCTTCAGTCCCAACGATACCGTCACCTTTGAGTTGGATAGCGTGGGTGGCAGCCCGCTCGCCACATCACCGACTGACCCCTCCGGCGCGTTTGCCAACGTCAACGTGCCAATCCCCGTCTCGGTTACGGCCGGCTCGCACGCGATCTACGCGGTCGACACCAGCGGCGATAACGCGTCAGCCCCGTTGACAGTAACCGCGCCCGCGGCCACGGCAACGCCGACGCAAACGCCCGTCGGCTCGGTTACCGGAACTCCGACCCCTACCCCGACCGGCACCCCCAAACCGTTAAGTTATCACGTTTACATGCCCTCCATCCTGAATAACTACCCGACCACGAACATTCTGATTGCCAATAAGGGACTGGGCGACGTGACCGAGGTGAACTGGGCCGGCCAGATCGTCTGGCAAATCACCGGTCTCAATCAGCCCTACCGTGCCGAGCGGTTAGCCAACGGCGACACCCTCATTCCGGAATATGGCGCGAATCGCGTTATCGAGATTACGCGGAGTGGTCAGATTGTCTGGTCCTACTCGATCCCGCTACCGGTCGCGGCGCATCGCCTGGCGAACGGCAACACCCTGATCACCGGCGGAACGGCCACCACGTCCGCCATTGATGAGGTTTCACCGAGCGGCCAGGTCGTTTGGTCGTACAACTACTACGGCTACTGTTATGTTTATGACAAAACGACGAATTTTTGTCTGGGCTACCCCAGTGACGCGATTCGCCTGGCGAACGGGAATACCCTGATTGCCGTTAATGACTCCGGTGTCGGCCTACTCGAAGTGGATCCCAACGATAACGTCGTGATGCAGCGGCAGGTTAACGGTGCGAACGGTTCCCCTATGCCAATTGCCTCCGTTCACGAGCTTGCGAGTGGCAACTGGCTGATCACGACCACGCAGGATCTCGGCGCCCGGGTCGTCGAGCAGACCACGAACGGCGCCGACGTCTGCTCGTACGGTTCTGTCGACTACTCGGCACTGTACTTTCCGATGGATGCCTGGCGCACCGGCAGCGGCACAACCTTGATCGCGGATCAAGGTCATGACCGCATCCTGGAGGTAGGTTGCGGGAACAATATCATCTGGCAATACTATCGCAAGGGCTCGCAACCGGGCAGCGTCGAGGAGGTCAACCCATAGGGTAACCTGTCCGATCCGACTCGCGACACCGGGCTCGCGACCGACCGGGCAGCCTCTTTGAGGCTGCCCGGCATCCGATTATTCACCGAGCCACTCCCGCGATCAGCGCTCGCACGCCGACGACGTAGACCGCCGCGACCTCGCTAAATCCGGCTTCCCGAAGCCAGAGCAGGTTCTGTTCAAGGCTACCGGGCTGGTCGCCGCCCGCGATCACCTTCCGCTCGTGCTCGGCCAGAGTGCGGCCTTCCCGGTCCTGCCCGAATGATCCGGGTCCGAGGACATCCCAGACGCTCCGGTAGACCGGAAAAAGGCTCGGGGTGGCCAGGCGAATCCGGTCGAGCAGGAGAAACAGGCCGCCCGGCGCCAGCACTTCCCGCGCGCTCCGGAGCGCCCGCTTCTTTCCTTCGTCCGAGCAGTTGTGGATCGCCTGCACCGCGATCGCCGCCCCAAACGGTCCACCGGGCAAGTCATCCGCCGTCAGAGTGTCGAAGTTGGCCTGCAGCAAGGTACACCGCCCGTTGTGCGGCGAAAGCCTCCCGCGCGCCAGATCCAGCATCGCCCCGGAGCCGTCCACCCCAACCAGGGTAACGTCCGGAATCTCTTCGAGGATGCGCCCGCCGATCAATCCGGGACCACACCCCAGGTCCAGCACCCGGCGCGGGATCGGAGCGTTAGCCAGGTAGTCGGCCAGGATCTGCAGCAGGAGGTCCACCGGCTGCTGTCGTCGAGAGGTATCTGTCTCGTTCCGCTCCGCCCAGCGCCGCGCGAAGTCGGGATCGTGCCACTGTTGCATCGGTTCTCCGGTTCGTCTCGTTAGCCGCATCATAGCACGGGGCAAAGGGGGCGGTGCTATGCTCAGTACAGGTCAATCCGGCGGTATACGTGGGCTCTGGCCGGACCTAACCCCCAGCCCCTTCCCGACGCGGGAAGGGGAGCCAGGTAGTGCCAAAGCGATAGCTAACGCATTGCCGCCAGCCCAATTCCCCCTTCCCGCATCGGGAAAGCCTGTCCTGAGGCACGAAGGAGGGGCGAGGGGGTTAGGTCCGGCCCGGTCAGCGGGTTAGGTCTGGTCCAGCGCCTTGCGCACCGCCGGGGCGACCACCGTGCCGAACAATTCGATTGAGCGCAGGACGTCCCGGTGCGGCATCGCCCCGACGGTCATCTGGGCGAGAAATCGATCGTGGTGGAAGATCTCGTGCTGAAAGAGAATCTTCTCGATCACTTGCTGGGGACTGCCGACGAGGAGCGCGCCTCGGGGTTCGCGCATGGCGTCGTAGTCGCGCCGGATGATGCCGGACCAGCCACGTTCCCGACCGATCGCGTTCATAGCGGACGCGTAGGAGGGAAAGAAGACGTCGGCGGCTTGCTGTGAGGTGTCGGCCAGAAAGGCGTGGGAGTTGATGCTCAAAGGCAGTCGTGCCGGATCGTGGCCGGCGCGCGCGGCCGCCTGGCGATAAATCGTGGCGAAGGACGCGAATCGCTCGGGCAGGCCGCCGATGATCGCCAGCGCCATCGGCAGACCTCGGCTGCCCGCCCGCGCCGCCGAAGCCGGCGCGCCGCCCACCGCGACCCAGACCGGAAGCTTTTCCTGTACCGGTCGCGGGTAGACGCCGCGGTTTTCCAGCGCGGGGCGATGCGCTCCGGACCAGGTCACCCGCTCGGCGTCGCGCAGCTCCAGGAGCAGATCCAGCTTTTCGGCGAATAGGACGTCGTAGTCGTCCAGGTCGTAGCCAAAGAGCGGAAACGACTCGATGAACGATCCGCGGCCCGCCATAATCTCGGCACGTCCGCCGGAGAGCAGGTCCACCGTGGCGAATTGCTGGAACACCCGCACCGGATCGTCCGAGCTGAGCACGCTGACCGCGCTGGTGAGCCGAATGTTTCGCGTTCGCACCGCGGCTGCCGCCAGGACCACCGCCGGGGCCGACACCGCGTAGTCCGGCCGGTGGTGCTCGCCGACGCCAAACACCTCCAGCCCGACCTGATCGGCCAGTTCGATCTCTTCGAGCAAGTCGCGCAGTCGCTGCTCCGGACTGGTCGCCTGCCCGGTCCGCGGATCCGGCGACACCTCCGCGAAACTGTAGATGCCAAGCTGCATGGGGGTCCTCAATCCGGTGCCGGCGAGACGGCCGGCGCGTCGCTGCGCGGCGTGCCGCTCAGGTCGATCGGGCGCTCGGCGAGGCGGCGCGCCTCTTCCATCAGCCACTCCTGGATTCCGAACGGCGCGCTGCCGGCGGCCGGTTCGACCGGTTCGTAGCGGCCGTCGCCCCGCAGCCGGCGCGCGCCGACGGTGTCCAGGAGGTAGCGCTCCAGCACGTCGTCTTTAAGGAACCGACGCATCGCCGAATCTTCAATCGGAAAGAGGGCCTCGACCCGGCGGTCCAGGTTGCGCGGCATCAGGTCGGCGCTCCCCAGGAAAAGCTCCTCGTCCCCGCCGTTGGCAAAATAGTAGGCCCGGCTGTGTTCGAGAAAGCGGCCGACGATGCTGATGACCTGCAGGCGGCCTGCCAACTCCGGCAAGTTCGGCCGCGCGATGCAGATGCCCCGCACGATCAAGTCGACCTGGACCCCGGCCGCGGCGGCCTCGTACAGCAGGTCGGTGCTCGGGTAATCCTGCAGGGTGTTCATTTTGAAGAGCAGCCGAGCCGGCTTGCCGCGCCGTGCCCAGGCAATTTCTCGCCGAATTCGGCGCTCCAGCTCCTCGCGCAGGCTCACCGGCGCCACCAGCAACTTGCGGTAGCGCTCCTGGCGCGAGAAGCCGGTCAGGTAGTTGAATAACTCCGAGGCATCCGCGCCGAAGTCCGGCCGGCAGGTCAACAAGCCGATGTCGGTGTACTGGCGGGCGGTGCTGGCGTTGTAGTTGCCGGTGCTCAGGTGCACGTAGCGGCGGATGCCGTCGGCTTCGCGCCGAACGACCAGCGCCACCTTACAGTGGGTTTTCAGGCCCAGCAGGCCGTAGACGACGTGGACGCCGGCCTGCTCCAGTTCCTTCGCCCACTCGATGTTGCTCTCTTCGTCGAAGCGCGCCTTCAATTCGACCAGCACCGCGACCTGCTTGTTGTTCTCCCGCGCTTGAATCAGCGCCGGCACGAGCGGCGAATTCTGGCCGATGCGATAGAGCGTCAGCTTAATCGTCAAGACGTCCGGATCCGCCGCCGCGGCTTCGATGAACTGAACGACCGGCGTGAACGAGTCGTAGGGGTGGTGGAGCAAAATGTCCCCCCGCCGAATCGCCTCGAAAACGTCGCCATTCCAGGCGCGGGGAACGACCGGTTGGAGCGGTTCGTCTTTCAGCTCTGGACGGTCGAGCGCGTACGCCGCCATGAGGTCGCGCATGCCCAGTGGCCCGTCGCCGTGATAGATGTCTAGCGGCGTCAAGTCGAGGTGACGGACGAGCAAGCCTTCCAGATCCTCCGGCAGACTCCCCTGTAATTCGAGGCGAACCGACGAGCCGAAGTGCCGCTTGCGCAGGCTCAATTCGACCGACCGGAGGAGGTCGCCAGCTTCGTCTTCCAAAATGGCGATGTCGGCGTCGCGGGTCACCCGAAACACGAAATACTCTCGCACGGCGAGGCCGGGGAAGAGCGTGTCGAGGTGGGCCGAAATGAGTTGTTCCACCCAGACGAAGTGCGTTTCCCCCGGCTCGGCATCGGCGGGGGCCGGCACCGCAACCAGGCGCGGCAGGATGGCCGGAACCTTCACCCGGGCGAAGAGTCGCCCGCGGACCGGATCCTCCACGACGACGGCAAGATTGAGGCTGAGCGTCGAGATGTGGGGAAAGGGGTGGCCGGGATCCACCGCCAGCGGTGTCAAAACCGGAAAAATCTCGCGGTCGTAGTAGCCGCGGGCCGCGGCGCGTTGCTCCGGGTTCAACTCGGCGTAGTTGTGCAGGAACACCCGGTTGCGGGCAAGCGCGGGCATCAGTTCTTCGGTCCAGAGGCGATGCTGCCGCGCCAGCAACCCGCGGACCCCGGCGCGCACCGCGGCGAGTTGTTCGGCCGGGGTCAGGCCGTCGCGCCCGATCGTCGTGAGGCCGGCGCGAATCTGCTCGTGCAGACCGGCGACCCGGATCATAAAGAACTCGTCGAGATTCGAGTGGAAAATGGCCAGAAACTTCACCCGCTCGAGGAGCGGCCGGGTTTCACGTTCCGCCTCTTCGAGCACCCGGGTGTTGAACTCCAGCCAGGCGAGCTCCGGGTTGAAGTAGCGCGAGCCGGAAGCGGCGTCCGGTCGGTCGGCGAGCGAGCCGCGCGCGGCATTTCCGGCGACGCCGACCGCGCCAGCGGCCAGGTATCCGTCATCCGTCGCGGGATCATCGGTCTCGGAAATCTCTCGCATCGCGCCCCCACTATCCTTCTGCCCAATCTTACTCAGCCCGGCCAAACTTTTCCAACGAACGCTGAAACGTCACGCCAAGTCGACGGCCAGACGGCTCTTAAGAATATAATATCTATTACAATTATACCATGGGCGCCCAGTCGCGGCCCGGTCGCTCCCACGTTAGAAAACCGACCTGAATTTACACGACTCCTTGCCCTCCGGCCTGCTATCCTTCGACTCGAACAGGTATTCGGATCGGGTTGGCTCAGCGGAAGGAGGCGGCGATGCGGCAATTGCGGGCGCGGAACGAGTGGAAGGTTGTCGAGGTTCTGCCTCGCGCCGATCCATCAGGCGGTGAGCGCCAACCTGGGCGATCGCACCACTGCCTGGCTCGCGACCCACTGGCTGCTCCGCGAAAGCGCGGTCTGCCGCGATCGCAACACTCCGGAGGTCCGAGCCGCCCAGCGCGACGCCGAATACACCTATCGCCTCGCCGTCGGATCCGCCCGCCGCGGCCACTACGCCGACCTCTACGGCATCCAGGCCGCGGCGTACCGGTGATTTCTGGGTGCTGAGGAGCGGTGTGGTATCGTGAGCCGACGATAGCCATCGCGGCTCACGTAATCGGCCCGGAGCGAATCGATGCGAAGGAGAACGACGTCATAGCCACGGAACGTTACTTCGTCGTCACAAACGCCACCCGAGCCGTCTCGCCCCACCGAATACCCGGAGGCCACTCCGTCAGCGCAATCTTAGCGACGTAGTCCACCTCTCCGCTCGTTGTCGTTGTCGGTTGAAGCGCGACGGCGGTGACCGTCCCCTCAAATACCTGTTTGTCGAGCGCGGGAACGGTCACGTTCACGGGTTGCCCCGCGAATACTTTCGACGCGCTCACCTCGTCCAAATCGCTCGTCTCGAAATGGAGCATCGTGAGATTTGCCAGCGTGATCGCACCGTCCGGCGCGGTCGATTGCCCGGATGACTCCATCGGCGTGCCAGTTGACGAGTCGCCCGGCGAGACGTTTACAGCGGTGACGACCCCATCGAACGGGGCAACGAGCGTGGCGTCTTTGAGGGACTGCTCGGCCAGAGCAACCTGGATCTCAGCCTCGTGGATTCGCGCTTCGTTCAGATCCAGCGTTGCCGCGGTCGCGCCGTGCGTCAGTTTCTCCAGATTCGCGCGGGCCCGATCGACTGCGCTCTGCGCGGCGGCGACGTCCGCGCTCGTTGCTCCCGCCTGGAGCAGTACGAGCTTCGCTTCATCCGTTCGCAGCGTCGCGGTGGCCTGGTCGACCTGCGACTTGGCCGCGACAACCTCGGCGTTGGTCGGTCCGGCCTGTACTTTCGCAAAGGTATCTTGAGCGCTACTCAACTGGGCTTTCGCACTCTGTAGCGACTTCACTGCCGCGGCAAGCTGATCGGCTGTAGCCGGTTGTGTCGCCTGCACGAGAGCGGCTTGTGCCAATTGCACGCCCGTATCCTGAGCAGCCACGCTCGCATTTGCGCTCTTACAAGGTACGCTATCGGAACCGGCTGCGCCGCAGGTACCGTCGCGGGAGATCTGCGTTGACCATAGCTGATTCTTCGCTTGCTCCACCGCCAAGTTAGCACTCGCGATGTCGTTTTGGCGCGGCTTCGCTTTCAGGTCGTCGAGCGATTGTTGCGCGCTCGCGACCTGAGCCTCGGCCGCGCGGACGTTCGCCTCGGCTACCGCCAGGTCGCTCTGAGTCGGCCCCTTCTTCAGGTGATCGTATTGGGCCTGTGCGTTGGTCAAACTCGCTTGACCGCCATTCACCGCCTCCTGCGCCCCTTTCAGATCCGCCGCGGTTGGTGCCCTTAAAACCTCTTGTTGCTTTGCGAGCGCGCTGCTCAGAGCCGCGCGCGCGGCTCTGAGATCCGGCGCCGGGGCGTTCTCCGTCGACTGTGCCGCGACTGCTTTCTGGATCGCGAGGTTCGCCTGGGCATCTTGAAGTTTCAGCGTGAGACTCGAGGTGTCCAGCGTTGCGAGTACCTGTCCGACTTTGACGGTGTCACCCACTTTGACTTCAACGTCTTTGACGGTGCCGGAGGTATGGAATGCCAGGTGGCTCACCTGATCCGGCACCACCGATGCCTGCGCGGTAGTCGGCTGCGCGACCGGCGCCGCCACCGGTCCGGACGGCTGGGAGCGGATGCGGTTCAAATTCCCAATGAATGCGGTCAATCCAACCAGGATGGCCACGACGAGTACGCGCCACTTCCAGTGCCACACCCGCCCAACCACACGCACCCATGGTCGTGATGGAGCAACGGCCACGTTCCAACCCTCCTCGGTTGCTCTGATCGGTTACTCAGATCGAAGTGCCTGAACGGGATCCAGACGCGCCGCGCTCCACGCGGGGTAGACGCCCGCTACCAGGCCCAAGCCCATGGCGAACGAAAGAACGAGCACGACGAGGCGCGGCGTAACCCGCCAAACGTCGCTTCCGCCCAAACCCGCCGCGACGGTCGCATTGAGCAGACTCGCGACGACCCAACCCGCCCAGAGGCCCGCCACGCCACCGAGTAATCCAATCAGCGCGGCTTCACTGAGGTATTCGCGGACGATTGTTCGGTCTTCTGCTCCAAGCGCCTTCTTGATGCCGATCTCGCGCGTTCGCTCATTGACACTCATAATCATTGTGTTCACCACGGCGAGCCCGCCAACGACCGCCGCGAGCAGAGCGCCGCCCAGGACGATCGCGTTGAACACGGCCATCTGTTGCGCGGCATCCGCTGCCTCTTGCCTGGGCGAGCGTGCCTTGACTTGGGGAACCTCACGCTCAATCTGCCGGCTAACGACCTCCGGATCGGCGTTTGGCTGCGTTACCACGTCAAGCTGGCCAATTGCCGACCGGGGCATCTTCGCGTCGCGCTGCACCACGTCAAGCGGTATGATCGCGTACTGATCCGGAAAGCCATTCGTGTCCGACAAAATGCCGACCACGGTATAGTCGTGCTTCTGCCAGGCGAGCGCACTGCCGATTCCAAGGTGGTGCTTCTGAGCAACCGAGAAGCCTACCACGGTCGCGCGAGAATCCGTTGGATCGATCCAGCGGCCGGCACGAAGGGGAATCGAGCCAAAAACGTATTTGACTGCCGCGGGATCTACGCCGATGACGGTCTCCGGAGGACCAAGACTGATTGCGCTCTGTCTCGTGTCATTCAGAGTGGTGGCGATGATATTTTCCACGTACAGCACGCCGTTCACCTGGCGGATCTGTGCCACCATTGACGTCGTCAGATGCGCATTGAGTCCGGTTTTTGCCGGCGTGATTCCAATGATATGACTGTATAGACTCTCGGCCTGGTTGAGCTGGAGCGCGAAGTATTCGCTCAGCGCACCCATCACCGTTAGAGCGAACACACCAATCGCGATGCCGAAGATCGTCAGACCCGTCCGGACCTTGCGACGGGCCATGTTCCGGAGAATTCTCGTCACGCCTTTCGCTCCCCGACCAATTCATCGCTGGACACCCGCCCGTCTACCAAACGGATCACGCGATCCGTCTGATCCGCAACGAGTGGATCGTGTGTCACCACGATGAACGTCTGCCCACGCTCGTGATTGAAGCGACGCATCAACTGAATGATCGCGTGGGCGATATGAGTATCCAATGCACCAGTCGGCTCGTCAGCAAGGATTACTGCCGGTTCCGGCGCGAGGGCGCGCGCAATCGCGACCCGTTGCTGTTGGCCGCCAGATAACTCGCTCGGACGATGGCCCATCCTATCGGCCAAATCGACCGCGCTCAACGCCGCCATCGCCTTTTCCCGGCGGTTACGCTCGTCGAGTCCGGCGTATTCCATGGGAAGCATCACGTTCTCGATCGCCGTGAGCGTGGGAATCAGGTTAAACTGTTGAAAAATGAATCCAATCTTCTCGCGGCGGATTCGCGGCAGTTGACTCTTCGACACCCGAGTGACATCAACGCCATCCAGGAGAATCGTTCCCGAGGTCGGCCGGTCGAGGCAACTGATAACGTTGAGCAGGGTTGACTTACCGGACCCGGATCGGCCCATGACCGACAGAAACTCACCACGACGCACGCGCAGATTCACCCCATCGAGCGCGCGAATCACTTCTCCGCCCACGTGATAGGTCCGAACAGCGTCGATCAGTTCCAGGATGACGTTATTGCTCAGGTTTGATTCCGACCGAGCGGACGGAGCTAACGCCTACCCACCCCAAGCCACGTCTCGAATCACTGGCACATTTTCCTCTTCCCCCCGGGCGGCCATCTTCTCCGAGTTTGGCGAGCCAGGCGAGAACGTCGGCGGCGATGCGCTGCCATCCGGGTTCGGCGAACACCCAGTGACCGTGTCCAGGGTATTCATAGTGGTCCGCGCCAAGATAGTGTGAGATGGCGCGGTACGTCTCCGGGCGAGTCGATGCGTCGTCGAGTGGCGCGACGCACAGGACCGGACAGCCGATTCCGGCCGGGTTCACGGCAATGGCAGAGGCCTCGCCAGTCACCCGGCCGGATTCGGGGAGGAGGCCGTCGAACACCCGCGTCCGGTCCTCCGGTGGCAGGCAATTGAGCCAGAGGCGATCGGCTGCCCCGCGTCGCGGCCGGTAGGGACGACCGGTCAGGATCGGAATGAACACGGTCTCGAAGAACGGAACGAGGGCGCCGCGCGGCGGTAGGCGGTCCGGCACGTTGCTGGGGGCGCCAGGCGCGAGGAGGACGACGGCGGAGACACCGCCTTGTTCGGCCGATTTCAACGCGACGAGTCCGCCCAGACTATGCGCGACGAGAATCACCTTTCGTCCCAGGCCCTCGATCATTGCCCGGGTATCCTCGACGTACTCGACGAAACGGACCCCGTTGGCGCCCTCCGGTGGAACGCCGTCCCGTCCTCGACGAGAGAGGGCGTACGTTTCGAAACCAGCTTCGGCAAACGTCTCGACCCACTCCACAAACTGCTCGGCGTATCCCCAGGAGCCGTGGACGAGCAACACCTTACCCACGCACTCTCCGTCCGGGCACGCCTGGATTCCGGGATATCCAGCGACCCGGACCGCCGTCGACTTGCCCATGAATCTCTCCATCGGTCGCAAAGTTGCGACAGAACTCTCTCGTTGCGCCCTCGCTCTAGCCGTGGCTTGGAGACTTCCGGCCGAGCGGGTTGAGCACAATGACGATCGCGACAGCCCAAATCAACAGGTCGGTCAAGAGGATCGGCCGATCTTGTCTCGCGTACATCGGAGCCACCGGCAAAACCGCGGAAAAGGTCGTGTTGATGGCGGCGTGGAAGAGAACGCAGAGCAGCAGGTTTCCCTTGGTCCTCGCGTACACCCACGCCGACAGGACACTCCAGCCGGTCAACTGAAGAAAGAACCAGCCAAACTCTCCCCACCCGGAGCCAGATCCCGAGTGTGGGATCCAAAAGAGGGGCAGATGCCACAAGGCCCAGATCACCCCGACGACGAGACCGGAACGGAAAACGCTCTGATTGGCTAGCAGGCGCGGTAACGCGTAGCCCCGCCAGCCGAGCTCCTCACCGAGTGGACCGCCGACAAAAAGGTACAGAGGAAAGGCGGTCAGGAATTGCAGGACCGGTACGGACCAGGGAGTTAGCCGGATCGACGCGGGCAGCGCACCGCCGAGAAGGGTATGGAGCCCCAACCCCGCGAGGATGACAACGGCCGGCGTCAATAGAACGAAGGCATACCACCCGACGCCGACACGCCACCAGGTCAGGCGCACGAGTAGCCGGCGTACCCCGGTCACACCGCTGCCTAGATAGGTGAGGCCGATTGCCGTCAAAGTCGGCGCCCAAGCGGCCAGGAGTTGCACGCCCAGCGCGACCAGTGGCGGGAGGTGAATGAATGAAATCCCGAAAATTGGAGCCAGCAATGGGAACCCAACGATGTACGAGTAGGCAAAGGTCAGGACAAAGAATGCTCCGAGGGAATGGCGCTTGAGCCAGCCCGGAGCACCTGGTCGGGTGACGTCCTGACGTGAGCCGAATGATACTGATTCGGCAGCCACTAGGTCGCTCCCTTCTCGCGATCGGATTGCTTCGGATCCGAGGACTCAGCCGAACTGATTAAAAGAGGAACTACCGCCGGGCTGCCAGCCGGATCATTGAACGCGCGGATCCGATCGATCAGAACATCCAGCATCTGGTTCGAGGCAACCGCCACCTTGACGATGTGTGAGTCGGCTCCGGTCACCAGGTGGCACTCCAAGATGTCGTTGCAGTCGCGCACAAAGGCCATGAAGGCGACCTCGGCCTTCCTGGCGACCCGCAGACGGATGAAGGCGGTGACGGGCCGCCCGACCCGCGCGAGATCAAGTTTGGCGCGGTATCCCTCGATGACCCCGACCGCTTCCAGCCGCCGCACCCGTTCCGCCGCCGCCGGCGCCGAGAGCCCAACCCGCCGGCCCAACTCGCTGTAGCTCATCCGCCCGTCCTGACACAGTTCCCGAAGCATGTCGCGGGACACCTTGTCGACCAGGATCTCGGAGGCTTGGCTACTAACCGCTTGCCACTTCTTTGGGCATCCCACGCGAATCTCCTCTACTGAACCGATGGCATCAATTGAACGAACGGAGTCGCGGCCACAGCGCGGGCCACGGTTGACGCGTGCCGTGGCAGACGAGGATGTCCGAGTGGTACGTCGTCTCCTCGTTCGCGACGGCGTAACGATTGGCGACGTGGCCAGCCACGCTGCAATTCGTGAAATAGCCCGCGGCTTCCTCGGCCGAAAAGCCTAAGACCACGATCGTTCGTGGCGGCGGGTCGCCGTACCCGCGCAGCCAGTACGAATCCGCGCCGCTGATGGCCGGAGGCAGGCCGTGGGCAGGACCGTAGAGGTCGATCGCCCCCGCCTCGCCGTAATTGCCGGCCAGGATGGCTGCCCCGGACCGCTCGTCGCGCGGCAGCGCCGCGTAAATGCCCGCGACGGTGTCCACGAGGTCCGGCCAGCCGATCTCCTCGACAAAGGTGTCGTTCACCGTGCTGGTCACCCGCCAGAGGCCGGAGTTCACCGGCGCGATTGGCACGACCAGCGCCGCACTCAGGAGACCTCCGATCGCCAGCCCTCCCCAGGTGACCCCGCGGGCCACCCGCGACCACATCGTGGGCATAGCGACAAGCCAGCGCTCCCAGATGACGCTCCCGGCCGCGAGGAGCACCGGGTAGGCGGGAGCGAGGTAGTAGGATCGGCCCGGTGCCACGAAGAGCAACCCGAAGAGGAGGACGTAGATCCAGCCGAGCGCGCGAAAGCGCTTGCCGGCGTTCGAAACCAGGAAGAAGGCAAGTCCGGCGATCCAGAGCGGAACGGTGAACGTACTGGTACTAACCACGAATTGCTCCGGCGCGAAGCCGGACGTTCGGCCGATCCGCACATCGCGGGCGTGAATCGAACTGAGGAACTCCAACGAAATGAAGGCGTGCTGGAACTGCCAGATGAGATTAGGGAGCATGATCAGAATCGCGATCCCGACGCCGCCCCAGAGCCACCGGCTAGCCAGGTACCGACGGGCCCGGGTGATCAAGACGGCGCCAGCCAGTGCTGCCACCCAGAACGCCATCGTGTATTTTGTCTCCATCCCCATTCCGGCGATTGCACCAATGAATAGCCACCAGCGAGGGTTCTCCGACTTCAGCAGGCGGATAACGCCGTAGAACCCAAGCACCCACCAGAGATAATCGAAGGAGACGTATTGAAAGATGGCTCCCTGAAGCAGGGAAATCGGGGCGATGGCCACCGCGACCGCCGCGATGATTTGGGCTCGGCGGCCTCCGCCCAGCTCACGCGCCAGCAGGCCGGTCAGCGTGGTTGCGATTGCCAGGGATAACGACGAGAAAAATCGCAACACCACCATGGACGGACCGGCCACATCCAGGGCAAGGCGGGCGATCAGCGGCGTGATCGGTGGATAGGCGACGTAGCCCCACGCCAGGTGCCGCGCGTCATCCAGCACGGCAAGCTCGTCGCGATGAAAGCCGTACTGCCCGTTCGTGAGAGCGTGCAACGCCAAAATTGCAAGCGATGGGAGAAGCAGGAGGGCGCCATCACTCGTCAGCCCGGATCGCACCGGGCCGACCCTGGCAAGCGGGTCACGGGTCAACAATGGCTTCGTTCCATTCGCGGACGGACCAGTCGGTGACGACGCCATTCAGAACAAATGGGTCGTCTCGGGCAAACTCCTCGGCCGCCTCTCGGGAGGTAAAGATTGCCATGGCGCCATCCCGAGGATCGGCGAAAGGGCCGATCATCAGAAGAGTTTTGCGTGCGCGGAACTCATCCCACCGGGCACGGTGAGCCGGGAAGTGCAAGGGCGCCTTGACCAGGACGTCAGCAGCGCTTTTGTAAAACAGAACGTACTTCTTCTTCATGGTTATCCTGGCGATCCTTACCTTTCGATTCAACGGATAAGTTGTTCGACGGAGACGCCGCGGGGGACCTCGGCGCCCCCGTCGAACCAAAGGACGGGTTGACTTTAGTCCGGACGTTCGGCCGCGTCAGCGGCGCGCGCCAGTTTGGACAGGACGGTAAAGAACTCTTTGGATTGACCGGTGAAGAGCCCGTCGTCGGTCAGGGCCTTGAGCGCGCCCATCGCCGCCCCCCTGGTTTCGGTCGGGCGAATGATCGACACCTTCGGAAACTTCGCATTCAGGAAGACGGTTGGCTCGGGCATGATCAGGTTGGTCTGGAAGTCTTCTCCGCCAAACGGCGGCGCGTTGAGGTCCGGGAAGATTAAGCCGTTGGTTGGATCGGTCAGGGGTGGTGCGTTGCCCGCCTTGTCCTGCCAGGTTTGAAAGTGCATCGTCTCGGTCGGGCCGATACTCAGCAGGATGCGCAGGACCTCCGGGCTGGACACCCGCTGGGCCAGCGCCGGGTAGAGACTGTTCCCGCCCTGCTCGATAAAGGCGAAGTGGAAGCCGGCGGTGTTGCCGATGGCCTGGAGGTGATCGGGGATGGTCGGGGGATTACCCGGCACGAAGCCCTTCAGGTCATCGTCAGTGCGCGGAATCGCCGGGAATTGGCCCTTGAGCAACCCCGGGACTGCTTGCGGGAACATGTTGTTGAACGGAGGATCGGGGTTCTGGGTGCGGCTGCGGTAGCGGGTCCAGTAACTGGTATCAACGGTCAACTGCAGGAGGTTAGTGAGGCGCAGTAAGTCTTTCTGGGCACCGGTCGCCTGACTACCCTTCAAGGTGCGAAACCGCTTCAGATCAACCGGCTCCGCTCCCTTCGCCATGAGGTAGGCGTTGAGGAAGGTGAAGTGGCTGATCTCGTCCTCGGTGTTGTCGTGGATGTACTGAGGCATATCCGAGTCGAGGACTTGAATGGCCGCGGTGTAGCCGGCGCTTCCGGAGCCGCCGGGGACTTCGCTGTCCTGCACCCCGCCCAACTCGTTGTATTGTTGCCAGAGATCGGCCTCGAGAATCTCCAGCGCTGCCAGGAACCGAAGTATCGCCGCGTCGCCCCTGGTCAGCCCGCTGCTTGCCGCTTCGGCCAGAGGCGCGAGCCCGGCCGCCGAGAGAGCGGCGCCGACGGCAATTGTCCCGCTCGTGGCGAGTCCGACCTTCATAAAGGCGCGGCGGTTTGCCACGTTGTTCGGATCGCTCGATTGGTTGGTCAACATTTTCTCCTTCACGCTACTCGGCGAATCGTCGAACACATTGATGGCCCTCGCCGCGTTCCGGCGAGGAGTACCTGCGTAGGTTCGACTCTAGACCGCCACCCACCGACCGTCAGTGATCCAAAGGCGTATTCAAGGGTGTATCGCGGGGAGTTGGCGAACCCGGGCTAGAGCAAATCGAGAGCGCGGGCGCGGAGGATGGCCTGGGTGCGGCTGCTCACCGCGAGCTTGCCGTAGAGATTGTTGATGTGCTTCTTGACCGTGCCGAGGGCGATGACGAGGGTGTCGGCAATCTCCTGATTGGAGCAGCCGGCCGCGATCAAGCGGAGAACCTCGATCTCGCGCTCGCTGATGGGCTCGGCGAGGGGCGCGACTGGCGACTCGCCGTCGAGGTCGCGGATTTCCGCCGCGGGCTTGAGGTTCACGTCCACGCCGTCGCGTGGTGCCGTCTCCCCCTCAAAGGCGCTCAGGAGTCGGTCGACGTAATCGGTGAAGATCCGACGCTCTCGAGCCTCGTGGAGCAAACCTAGCATCGCCGGCCCTTCGTCCACGAAGGAGCGAACATACCCCTCGGGCGCGGCCAGGGACAGCGCCCGTTCCAGGGAGGACAGCGCCGCCGACCGATTCCCTGACGCCTCGTGGGCCAGCGCCTGCAGGACTAATATGCCAATCGCGCTCCCCCACCGCTCGTCCGCCTCGGCGGCTACTAACCGACGTTGCAGCAGCCGAAGCGCCGGCTCGACCCGGTCCTGCGCGATCAACACTCGGGCCAGGGTGAGGTATTCGCTCTCGCGCGGGAACGAGATCTCGTCTTCGGGGCTGAGGCCGGCGGATTCCGCCCACCGTGTCGCCGCCGCGAGGTCACCCTGGGCCAGCGACAGTTGGGCGCGTCCCGCCGCCGACTGGGCGAGAAGGCCCGGGTAAAACGCGCGCTGACGCGAGAGTTCGTCGAACGCGTCCAAAGCGGTGAGCGCGCCTCGCCCATCGCCGCGTGCCTGGAGCAATCGGGCCAGGGCAAGCGAGCCGGACAGGAGGTTCTCGGCACCAGCGGCGATTGGTCCCTCCATCAATTCCAGTCCCTGACGCAACAGCCGCTCCGCTTCGTCGAGGTCGTTCTGCTCGCGCAGCAACTCGGCCCGAGCGATGTCGGAAAGGGCGCCGTGCCCGCTCCACCGTTCAATGGGCGTACTTAACAGATCCCGGGCTTGCTCGAAGCAGGCGGCGGCCTGACGCCGCTTGCCCTGGAGGACATGCATGCGACCCAGGCCGATCACCGGGACCGCGTAGGGAGACACTTGACCGATGTCGCGCGCGAGATCGCGCCCCAGCGTGACGGCCTCGCGCATCCGTCGCTCGCTTGCCGGGGTCACGTCTCCCGTGAGCCGATACGCACTCGCCGCGTAAGCCGTCGCGACGGTTCGAGACATTGCTGTTGTCTCAGGTAAGAGTTCCAGCGCCAGCTCGGCACACCTGATTCCCGCTGCCGGATCGCCGGTGTACCACGACAGGACCGCGCGCGACACCAGAACTCGGGCCCGGAGGGTGCGCCGCTCCTCTTCCGAGGGGATGGACGCCAGGTCTCGTTCCACCCGCGCGAGAACTGCCTCGCCAGCCGCCGTCTGATTCGTCTGAATCAGGATCACCGCGTGGAGATGCCCGAGCCGCGGGCGCTCGTGGCAAAGCTCCGCCGGCAGCACCTCCAGCCAGGTCAAAACCTGGGATCTCTGACCACGGGCAATCATCCACAGCCCGTCCTGCTCGATCAGCTCCGCGGCTCGCCGGTAATCCGCCGCGGCGAGCGCGTGCTCTACGGCTTCGGGAATCAACTTATGGTCGGCAAGCCACCTGCTCGCTCGTCGGTGCAGCGCCGCGACCGCTTCGCGGTCCAGCTCGACCCGTAACCGCTCGCGTAGAACGGCGTGGAATAGATGGTGGTAACGATACCACCGCCGCTCGTCGTCCAGCCGCACGGTAAAGAGATTGGCACGCTCCAGATGTTCGAGGGTGTCCTGTCCGGAGACGGTTGAATTGGTGGCAAACCCGCCGTCCAGGTGCCGCGAGGCACGCCCGTTGGCTTCCACGACCTCATCGCACAGCGGGCCACACATCCTCTCCAGAATCGACGTCTGGAGCAAGAACGATTGCAGCTGGGGAGGCTGTCGGCGAAAGACTTCCTCCGCGAGAAAGTCGACGACGAAGCGATTGCTTCCGGTGAACGTGGCGACGAATCCCGGCAGGTCGCTGCGGTCACGCATGGCAAGTCCGGCCAGGTGCAATCCGGCGATCCAGCCCTCGGTGCGCGCCTCGAGGGCGGCGACCTCGGCGGGTTCGAGCCCCAGTCCCATGACCTCGGTCAGAAACGCCGCCGCTTCTTCGGTGCTGAACCGCAAATCGGCGGCGCGCAACTCGACCAATTCGTTTCGAGCGCGCCAGCGTGCCAGTGGAAGGGGTGGGTCGGCGCGACTGGCGAGTACCACGCGGAGGCTCGGCGGCAGGCGCTCGACGAGAAACTGGAGTTGGTCGTGGATGGTTGGCTGGGAAATCAGGTGATAGTCGTCCAACACGAGGACACAAGGCACGGCATCTACTGGCTCGGTTGCCAGGGCGTTGATCAGCGTGGTGAGCACGACGTCGAGAGGAGGCGGCTGCGTCGCCGCGAGGGCCGTCAGTAGCATCTCACCGATCCCCGGTCGTAGCGTGTTCAAGGCGGCGAGCACGTAGGTCCAGAAACGAATCGAGTCGTCGTCCGACGGGTCGAGCGAGAGCCAGGTTACGGCGCGAAGTGGCGCGTTACGCTCCGGAGACGTGTCCGACGCCCCGGCGGGGACAGCGGCAGCCGGCATGGCGTGGCTTACCCAGTCGGCGAGGAGCGATGTCTTGCCGAATCCGGCCGGAGCGCACAGGAGAGCGAGCTTGCGCCCCGGTTGGAGTACCTCGGCGAGGCGCGCGAGGAGGCGCGGACGCGCGACCCGATCCGCGCGCGCGGTCGGAATAAAGAACTTGGTCGTCAGTAGTGGGACCGACATCGACCGGCCTCGTGATCTCTCCTCGCAACGTCCCGATCATAGTCGCGCGATGGGTTTACCGCAACTGCGTCGGAGTCTCAGGGATCCTGGCGTTCCTCGGTTTCCGCGATATCCGAGACGACCGTTGTCACGGCCAGCAGTGGCAACCCCAGGTCGCGGACTTTCGCCAGGACCCCGTGGAGAGCCGCCTGGTCGGCCAGGGAGCCGGTGAGGATAGCCTCACCGTTGGTCTCGTTGACAATGGCCATCCCCGCGAACCAGGACGACCAGTGCTGAGCGAGGTTGCCCTTCACCCGGATGACGTAGATTGCCACGATCGCATTCCTCAGCCGGGCACTTGCCGAGGGACGAACCCGTTCGGCGGTGGGCGAATTCTAGTCGGTCGGTGTCGCCAACGCAGTAGCCGAAAGGTGTAGCGCGGGGAGTATCAAGCGCCGCGCTTTCGTCAGCTCCGTGTTACCGGTATTCGCTGTCATAGTCATCCTCGATGATCCACGCGTTAGTGTTCTTCGCCCACTCCAGGAGCGCGAGCCGGCGTTGAAGAGTCATCGTGGTCCCGAGCGGCGCCTGGTGGGCGGGAGTCGTGTAGGCGAGACGAACCGTCGATTCCGCCCTCATTCCCGCGGCGATATCCAGACCGGCGTCGTCGACGCGAACCGGGACGAGGCGCACGCCCGCGGCGCGGAGCGCTCCGCGCGCCCCGAGGAAGCCCGGATCCTCGATCCACGCCGCGTCACCGGGGTCGCACACGAGCTGCGCGATCAAGGTCAAGCCCTGCTGAGCGCCGGCAACAACGATGACCTGCTCTGCCGCACAACGCACTGCACGCGCGGCTCCCAGATAGGCGGCGATCGCCTCGCGCAATGGCCGATACCCCGCGGGATCGCCATAGCCGAGCAGGGAGCGTGGGGAATCGCGCCAGTGTCGCGCGGACAACTGCGCCCACGTCCGCGTAGGAAACGCGTCGAGCGCCGGTAGCCCGGGACGAAACGGGCGTGCTTCGCCGGCCTCCCAGACCACGCTCACGGGTGTAGACGCCAGAATCTGTCCGCGATGGGACAGGACACTGCGATCCGACGACGTCGTCGCGCACTGGCGCGTACCTGGCGGGGCCAGGAGAAAATGCTCCGGTAAAGTCGGCGCGACGTACGTCCCCGAGCCGACCGTTCCGTCGGCGTAGCCTTCCGCGAGGAGTTGCTCGTAGGCGGTCACCACACAATGCCGGGAGATCCCCAGGTCGGCAGCGAGGGTGCGCGTGGCGGGAAGGCGCGTGCCCGGGGTAAGCCGCCCGGCCAGAATGGCCATCCGCACCCCGTCGTAGAGCTGCCGATACAGCGCGATTCCCGAGGCGCGATCGACCGGGAGGTGGACGGTGGTCGCCTGCGCAAAGGTTTGAGGCACTGTCGAACCCCTGCCGCGATTGGTCTCCTCAGTATATTACAAAATGGTCCTTGTGTCGGACCACTTCCCGCCTATACTCGTTCTCGCGACGCTCCCCGGACAGAGCGCACGGGAGCCGCCTCGTTTCGGTTGCGCTGGAGGCTTGCTGGTGTCCTTCGTACAGTCTTCCCACCCCACGCGCCGGGTCCCTCTCCGCCGTCTCCTCGCCGCGTTCGCGCTCGTCGGGGTGACGAGCCTCGGTGGTCACCTCGCTTACTACTACGATGCGCTCGTCGCCAAGCGGGGTTGGCTGACCGATCAGGAGTTTTTGGAGGGGATAACTTTCAGCAATATCATCCCGGGCCCGTCCTTCAGCAATTTCACGGTCTTCGCCGCTCACCGCCTGGGCGGGTGGTGGGCCGTCCCGCCGGCGATCGCCGTCACGATCCTGCCCGGTGCCGCGGCGATGCTTTTGGTCAGCCTTGGGTATCGGAGCTCGTTCGGTGCGGAGGTACTGGCGCAGGCGGGGCTGCAGGGGCTGGCCGCGGCCGCGGCGGGGTTCACGGCCGTGACGGCTGCCCGACTTCTCCGATCGAACCTTCGCGATACGGCCGGGCTGGCTCTCTCCGGGCTGGCTTTCCTCGCCCTGGGCCCCTTCCACCTGAGCCTCCTCGTTGCCGTTCCGCCGCTTGCCCTTGTCGGCCTCTGGCTCCACCGGCCCCGAGCCGAGCGCCACCAGTGAGTGATCTCGTCCGCATCGCGCTCGCCTTTGGGCGGATTGGTCTCCTCGCTTTCGGCGGAAGCACCGCCGTCCTCCCCGAACTCGAGCGACAGGTTGTCAGCCAGCTTAGCTGGCTCACCGAGCGCGAGTTTGTCGACAGCTATGCCCTTGGACAGGTCACGCCCGGTCCCGCGCTGCTTATGGTGATGTTCATCGGTTATCGAATCGCCGTTGGCGACGTCCTATCGGCGAGCATTGCCGCGCTATCCTTCGCCACGCTCTGGCGCTGGCGCTTTCCCCCAGCCCTGGTTCTCGTCGCGGGCGCACTCATCGAAGTCGTGGTCGCGGTGATTGTGGCTATCCATATTTGACGTTCGTGAAGCGCATGGGCAGGAGCATCGAGCCACCCGAACAAATGTTGCATCCCCCACCGCCTTGTTGTATACTTGCTTTTGATCACAACGACACCCGGGCGAATGTCCGGTCGCACGCCCGCCACCAGCGAACCGATTCTTACTAAACTCTCGCCCTCTTCCCGCTGGGGCGGCAGGTTTCCCACTTTATTGACCGCGGCTGGTCGATCCGACCGCCGCCGCGCTGCCCAGGCAAATAACTCCAAAGGAAGGTCCGTGACCGGGAGCGAGTTTGTCATCGCCGGGGCGCATCGCTACGATCAAAGGAGCGCGCCCCGCTGGATCGTGTCGCATCTCTTGCGCAACAAGCGCTGGCTCACCAGCTTTCTGCTCGGCACCGTCGTCGCGAACGCCCTCGGAAACGCCGTACCGTTGCTGGTGGGCACGGCGTTCAACGAGATCCTGCGGCCGGCGCCAAGTCAGGCTGCTCTGCTGACGATCACCCTGGAGATTCTCGGTTTCGTCCTCGCCCGGGTCGTCTTCGACCTGACCGGACGCTTTTCCGCCGAGATCCTCTCGAAGCGATTCAAGCGCGACGCCCGCGACGAGCTCTTCTCCAGCTTGCTCGGCAAGAGCCAGACGTTCCACAACCGGCAGCGGGTCGGCGATCTGATGGCGCGCGCGGCGAACGACGTGGGCCAGCTCGGCAATATGATCGTGCCCGGCGTCGACATCATCGTCGATTCCTTCATGACGCTGATCACCTCCATCGTCTACATCGGACTGCTCAAACCGGAGTTGCTGCTCGCGCCGATCCTTTTCACCGTCGCCTTCCTGATCGCCCTCCGCGACTACTCCCGCAAATTGGGACCGGTGACCGCGGAGATGCGCGAGCAGTTTGGCCGGGTGAACGCCGGGCTGAACGAGGCCATCGCCGGCGTCGAGGTCGTCAAGGCCACCGCGCAGGAGGTGACCGAGGGCGGCAAGTTCAACGACCGCGCTCGCCGCTACCGCGACCTGTTCGTGCGCAACGGCGAGATCCAGGCGCGCTACATTCCGCCGCTCCTCCTCACAATCGCCACGGTCGGCGCGTTCCTCCACGGCCTCTTGCTAGTCTCGCGAGGACAGCTAACCGTCGGCGGCCTGGTGGCCTACCTGGGGCTCATGGGCGTGCTCGGCTTCCCGGCGTTCATCTCGATCTTCAGCTTTTCGCTCGTCCAACTCGGCCTGGCGAGCGCGGACCGGATCCTGGCTCTGATGGCCGAGGAGGCCGAGCTGGACGAGAACGCCAGCGGCCACGCCGGCGAGATCCAGGGCGAGGTCGTCTTTGAAAACGTGAGCTTTCATTACGGCGAGAAGCCGGTCCTTAAGAACGTTTCGCTGCGGGTCCGCCCCGGCCAGACCGTCGCCATTGTCGGGCGGACCGGCGCGGGTAAGAGCACCTTCACCCGACTGATCAACCGCATCTACGACGTCTCGGAGGGTCGGGTGCTGATCGACGGCGTGGACGTGCGCGAATGGAATTTGGAATCGCTCCGCTCGCAAGTCTCGACGATCGAGCAGGACGTCTTCCTCTTCTCGCGTACCGTCGCCGAGAACATCGCCTTCGGACTCGGCCAGCGCGCCAGCCCGGAGACAATCGAGCGGGCCGCCCGGGACGCCCAGGCCCACGACTTCGTCATGGACTTCAAAGACGGCTACGAAACAGTGATCGGCGAACGCGGGGTGACCCTCTCCGGCGGTCAGCGCCAGCGGCTGGCGATCGCCCGCGCGCTGCTGACCGATCCGCGCATCCTCATTCTGGACGACTCGACCAGCGCGATCGACAGCGCCACCGAAGACGAGATTCAGAAGGCGATTCGCCGGGTGCTGGAGGGGCGAACGACCTTTTTGATCACCCATCGCCTCTCCCAGATTCGCTGGGCCGATTACATTCTCTTCCTGGTAAACGGCGAGATCGTCGATCAGGGAAGCCACGACGAGCTCTACCGGCGTTGCGACGCCTACCGGCGGATCTTCTCCCGCTACGATGCCGCCGAGCCAGCCGTGAGCGGAGGTCGCTAGGAATAATGGGATTCTTCATGGATGGCCTCGATCCGGAGGCCTACGATCGGACCTATTCCGATCGCCAGTTACTCGGTCGAATTCTCGGCTATTTTCGTACGCAGACCGCGCTGCTTTTATTCGTGGCCGGCTTGATCGTCGTCAACTCGCTCAGCAGCATCGTCCTGCCGGTCCTGATCGCGCGGGGAATCGATGGCCTCGGCGAAGCGATGACCATTCGAGCAATCGCCGCGATTACCGCCGCGATCCTCGTCGCCGGCGCGCTCGGCTGGACGACGAACTTCTTGCGCCAGTGGCTCACCGCGCGCCTGGTCGGCGACGTGGTGCTCAAACTCCGGGAAGACGCCTTTCGCGCCGTCCTCGCCCGCGACATGGCCTTCTTCGACGAGTACACCACCGGCCGGATCGTCAGCCGGGTCACTTCCGACACCGAGGACTTCGCGACGGTTGTGACCTTGACCTTGAACTTGCTCAGTCAGGGACTGCTCGTCATTCTACTGATCGTCGTGCTCTTCGCGATCGACGCCCGCCTGGCGCTGATCACCTTCACGATCATTCCGATCGTCGTCTTGATCGCCCTGGCGTTCCGGCGGATTGCCCGCGGGTCGGTCCAGCGTTCGCAGCGCGCCCTCGCGAACGTCTCGGCCAAGGTTCAGGAAACCATGAGCGGGATCGGCGTCGCCAAGGCTTTCCGCCAGGAAGCGACGATCTACGACGAGTTCGAGCGGGTCAACCGGCAGGCCTATCAGGTGGACGTGCGCACCGGCTTCATTTTCAATGGCATCTTTCCGGTGCTCGCCACGGTGGCCGGTCTCGGCACGACGCTGGTCGTCTACTTTGGCGGAATCAGCGTCGTCGGCGGAGCGGTTAGCGCGGGCAACTGGTACCTCTTCGTCCAGAGCATCAACATCCTCTGGTTTCCGCTCACCAGCGTCGCCTCGTTCTGGAGCCAGTTCCAGCAAGGCCTGGCCGCGGCGGAACGGGTCTTCGCGCTGGTCGATGCCCAGCCCCGGGTCATTCAGACCGATTCGCGGCCGGTGCCGCGCCTGCGCGGGCAGCTTGAGTTCCGCGACCTGGACTTTCAGTACACCGACCGTCAGACGGTGCTCACCGGATTCAACCTGACCATCGCCGCGGGCGAAACCGTCGCCGTCGTCGGACACACCGGCGCCGGCAAGTCAACCCTCGCCCGTCTCCTGGCGCGTTTTTACGAGTTTCAAGGCGGACAAATCCTGGTGGACGGCGAGGATATCCGTACGTTCGATCTGAACGCCTACCGACGCCAGGTCGGATTGGTGCCCCAGACGCCGTTCCTCTTCTCCGGATCGGTCGCCGATAACATTCGTTACGCCCACCCGGACGCGACCGAGGACGACATTCGCCGGGCGGCGACCCAGATCGACGGGGGACACTGGCTCGACGGCCTGGCGAATGGCCTGGAGACCGAGGTCGGGGAAACCGGAAGGGGCCTGTCGCTCGGGCAGCGCCAGTTGGTCGCGCTGGCCCGAGTGCTCCTCCAGGATCCGGCTCTGGTGATTCTCGACGAGGCAACCGCGAGTGTGGATCCGCTCACCGAGGAACAGATTCAAGAGGCGCTGGATCTCGTCCTCGCCGGACGGACGGCGATCGTCATCGCCCACCGCCTCTCGACGGTGCGAAACGCCGATCGGATCATCGTAATGGATCGCGGCCAGATCGTCGAGGAAGGCAGCCACCGCGCCCTGCTCCAGCGCGGCGGCCACTACGCCCACCTCTACAACACCTACTTCCGCCACCAATCGCCCGACTATCGCCCCGGCGAAGGCTTCGTCGCGGTGAACGCGGCCGGGCAGTAGCCATTTAGCGGTACCCCAACAACCGAGTACGCGCTCGATCCAGCCGTCGGCGTTCCTATAGGTAGGGGTAGGCCCCTGTGCCTACCCAGTTCTCGGCCCACACCATGCACAAGGTCCGACGAGCACCACGGCGCCTTCAGTCGCCCTCGCGCTGAATCTTTCGTTTTGGGCCAAAACCGGTCTCCTGGTGCCACGGCGACTTTTCAAGCTTCGCGTCCCACGCGGCTTTGCGCTCAAGGAGGCCCGGCGTGCTGCCGTTTCCGTAAGTGAGACTGTCGAGAAAAGCCAGCAATTCGGTGGTGTTTTTCGCGTAGATCAACTCGCGGGCCGCCGAACGGCCGGGATCCTTCACCAGTTCCCAATGGAAGGAGTGGATGAGACTATCGATCGCGAGCATCTTTTCGCTGGGCGTCCGAGCCTGGCGGAACGCCGCGGCGAAAATCCGGTGCATCTCCGTCGCGCCGCCACCCACGAGGTGCTTTCCCTGGTACGACGCAAAGTAGTCCCGCCAGCGCATCCGCCAGCCACAACCCGGGCAGGTCATGACCTCATCGCGGTTATCCCAGGGACCGGCGGCGTTCCGCGCGATAACCTGCTCGCAACGCGGGCAGGTGACCCGACCGGCCTGCGCCTCGGTCGCCCGCAGAATACTCTGGCAGCGCGCGTAGAGGGCGAAGCCCACCTCGTCGATCAGTTCCTCGTCGACGACCCCGCGCGCGTCGGTCTCGTAGAGCCGGCGAATTGTCGTCGGATTGACGCGCGACGCCCAACGCGGGTCGCCCGGGCCTTCCAGCCCACTCGGTACGCCAGGTTCCCGGTCTGAAGTCATTAAACCTCCTCGCCAGATCACCGGCATGGCCAGCTACTCCGGCTTGCTGGCTCGAACGAACGCGCTGAAAAACGCCTTCGACAGGCGCTCTCGCTCGGCTACCGGCAGAGTTCCCAGCCAGGCGGTCAGGGCCGGGTCGCCAATCTCCTCGGCGTTATAGTAGCGGGTCGGAGTCATGTCGACGTCGACGAAACCGGCCGCCTGGAGCGCCGTCAGGTATTCCGACCGCTCCAACGCCCCGGCGATACAGCCAACCCATAACTCGACTTTCGAGCGCAGGTCGTCCGGCACCGGTCCCTCCACCACCACATCGGACACCGCGAAACGGCCGCCGGGACGCAGAACCCGGAAAGCCTCCCGAAGCACCCGCGGTTTGTCGCCGGAGAGGTTGATCACGCAGTTACTGATCACCACGTCGACGCTCGCGTCGGGCAACGGTACGGCCTCGATCTTCCCTTTGAGAAACTCCAGGTTCGCCACGCCGGACTCCGCCGCGTTGCGGCGCGCCAGCGCGAGCATGTCGTCGGTCATGTCAACCCCGTAGGCTTTGCCGTGCGGGGCGACTCGGCGCGCCGAAAGGATCACGTCGATTCCGCCGCCCGAGCCAAGATCCAAAACGACCTGCCCCGGCCGCAAGTCGACCAGAGCGGTCGGATTTCCACAGCCAAGGCTGGCCTGCACCGCGGCGTCCGGGACGAGCGCGGCTTGTTCGGCGGTGTAGAGGTTGCCAGTGATCGCGTCGTCGCAACCAGCGGTCGTCGAGCAGCACGAGCCACCACAGCAGGAACTCGGCGCGGATTGGACGCCGTCAGCCCTAGCGAGGACGTCGAGCGCGCGAGCGCCGTACTTTGCCCTCACCGCTGCCTGGAGCGGCGTGGAATCGCCCTCCGTGGGATCAACTGGCGACCGGGTATCGAACGCGCTGGACTCAGACACGGTTCCCTCCCGAAATCGGCACTATTTTGACATTCGTCGATATGGCTACCACGAAAAAAACGACATCACGGCACGAATCGGCGTAACTGATCGAGCGCCGGAGCATTCAGGCGATAGTACATCCAGATTCCGCGCTTGTCCGCGCTGATCAGGCCGGCCTCGCGAAGCACCTTGAGATGATGCGAAACGGTTGGTTGGGCGACGTCGCAGCAGGCAACGAAGTCACAGGCGCACACCTCCTCCTGGGTCCGTAACTGCCGCAAAATCGCCAGGCGGGTCGGATCCCCAACCGCGCGAAACAACTGCGCGACGACGACTAACTCCGCGGCGTCGAGACCTCCCGCGCCCTCCTCCGGCCCAGAACTACCTCCGGCCGGTACGCAACACGACCTCTCCACCGTGGGAAGCTTACGCATCGGATCACCTCACCCACATCGTACGGCGTCATATTGATCGCCGTCACTATATGTGGTGCTGATCTTGATTGACCGGTCAGCCGGAGGATGCGATGGCACGGGTGGAGTACGACGGAGTAACCAAACGCTTTGGCACGACGGTGACCGCCATCCGTGATTTGACGCTGAAGGTCGACGATGGCGAGTTACTCGTCTTGCTCGGGCCCAGTGGCTGCGGGAAGACGACGGCGCTCCGGCTGCTGGCTGGACTGGAAAAACCCGACGCGGGCGACATCCGGATCGACGGGGCGAGCGTCGTCAAAGTGGCGCCCCAGGACCGCGACGTGGCGCTGGTCTTTCAAAACTACGCCCTCTACCCCCACCTGTCCGCGCGCGAAAACCTGCTCTTTCCCCTCAAGATGCGCAAGCTCTCTCCGGCCGAACGCGACCGCCGAGTCGAGGACGTTGCCAACCTGCTCGGCATCTCTCACCTGTTGGACCGCAAACCCTCGCAGCTTTCCCGCGGCGAACAGCAGCGGGTCGCCCTGGGCCGAGCAATCGTTCGCCGGCCCCGGGTCTTCCTGATGGACGAGCCGCTCTCTAACCTCGACGCCAACCGGCGGACGCACCTGCGGACCGAACTAAAGGCGCTCCAGCGGCGCCTGGGAACGACAACCCTGTACGTGACCCACGACCAGGACGAGGCCATGAGCCTGGCCGATCGCATCGCGATAATGAATGAAGGCCAACTCCAGCAAGTCGCCTCTCCGATCGACCTCTATCAGCGTCCAGCGAATCGGTTCGTCGCCGAGTTTATCGGCAGCCCACCAATGAACCTGTTTCCGACAAATCGTTAGTAATCTACTGATCCGAGCGTTGGTGGCTAAAGCTCTGGACCGAGGTCCAGGAGGAGAGACGGAGGACTGAAGTCCTCCGGTGCCCGTTGATAGTACGTGGTCATTGGTTGCCGCTCGTTGTTGCATCACCACCCAGACACTTCAGTGTCCCGTCTCTTCTCCTGGACTTCAGTCCAGAGCCTATGCGAAGCCAGATCAATTGCTTTAGCGGTTTACGCTACGCTCAGTAGTTCATCCGCGACGGAACCTGGCGGGCACCCACGCCCGGTCGCGCGAATCGCCGGACCGGCGGTTCAGGTCGAGTAGTTCCTTGACGGCTTTCCGGTGGCGCGCTAAGCTGAGCACGCGCACGAGCGACGAACTCCCCGTCTCCATGACGGGAACGCGAGGCCGGCGCTTTCCTCCCGAATGCTGACTGTACGAAAGGATGAAATCGAACATGGTAGATACGGTTGCCCGCGATGAAACGATCGTCGGTCAGCGCGCTCCCCGGGTGGACGCGTTGGATAAAGTGACCGGCCGCGCCAAGTACACCTCCGATCTCAAGTTGCCCGGAATGCTCCACGGTGCCTTTCTGCGCAGCCCGCACGCCCACGCGCGGATTCTCCGCATCGACACCGGCAAGGCCGAAGCGCTGCCCGGCGTCAAAGCGGTCATCACCCAGGAAAAGCTCGCCGGCCGCGTGAGCAAAATCGTCGACGAGGAGCATGGAACCTCGTACGATTTTCGGGCTTTTGCCCGAACCAAGGTCAAGTTTCAGGGCGAGAAGATCGGCGCGGTAGCCGCGATTACCCGGGAAATCGCCGAGGAAGCCGTCAAACTCATTCAGGTCGAGTACGAAGTTCTGCCGGCGGTGGTGGACGTTCTCGAAGCGATCAAGCCGGACGCGCCGATCATTCACGAGGACGAGAAACCCCTGACGACCTACGACGGCCGCGTGCTGCGCAACGTCGTCAATCAGGTCGACGTGGTCGAAGGCGACGTCGAGAAGGGCTTCGACGAGTCGGACTACCTCTTCGAAGATACCTACGTGATTCCCCGCGCCCATCAGGCCTACATCGAACCCCAGGTCGCGATCGCCGACGTCGCGCCGAACGGCAAGGTCACCGTCTGGACGAGCACCCAGGGGATCTTTGCCTCGCGGTCGAACATCGCGCGCGCCCTCGGCGTCCCGCCCCGCATGGTCAACGTGATTGGCATGACGATTGGCGGCGGCTTCGGCGCGAAGGTCGGCGGCGGGGTCGTCGACATCTACGCCGTTCTTCTGGCCCAGATCGCCGGTCGCCCGGTTAAGTGCGTCTACAACCGCGAAGAAGAGTTCCTGGATGCTCGCCCGGCCCAGGGGCTGGTGATCACGATCAAGACCGGCGTCCGCAAGGACGGGAAGATGCTCGCCCGCAAGGCAATCGGCTACTGGGACATTGGCCAGCAGGGTCGCGGCGCCTGGCGAACCGATCGCATCCGCGCGGTCTACGACTTTCCGAACCTGGAGACCCACGGCTACGACGTGATTACGAACAAGCCGCTCGCCGGCGCCTATCGCGCCCCCTGCGGTCCGCAGGTCGCCTTCGCCTCGGAATCGCAACTGAACAGGATCGCTCGCGCGCTCGGGATCGATCCGATCGAGTTCCGCTTGATCAATATGAAAGAGGCGACCGCGCAATCGGACTACAAGGCAACGCTGCGGGCCATCGCCGAACGCGCCGGGTGGTCCGGCCGCGGCAAGGGCCCGAACGAAGGCTGGGGTGTCGCGATTGGCCAGTGGACGAACGGCAGCCAGCCGGCGAATGCCCTCTGCACCGTCCAGGACGATGGCTCACTTACGGTGTTCTCCGGCCTCATGGACATCAGCGGCTCGGATACCTCGATGGCTCAGATCGCCGCCGAGACCAGTGGGGTGTCGCTCGACAAAGTCACCGTCATCCGCGGCGATACCGATTCGGCGCCGGTCGCGCCGAACAGCGGCGGCAGCAACGCGACGTATAGCGTGGGGAACGCCGTTCAGCGTGCCGCGGCGCGGGTGAAGGAACGCATTCTCAGTGTCGCTTCCGATATGCTCGAAGCGAGCGCCGACGACCTGGAAATCCGAAACAATCAGGTCTGGGTCCGCGGCGTTCCCGAACGAAAAGTGAACTTCGCCCAGGTGGCCCAGAAAGCCGGCCGCTCGCCGGGCGGGCCAATCTCGGAGACCGGCGGCTTCAACGCCCTGCCAAGCGCGATGACCATCGCCGCGCAAGTCGTGAAGGTTGGGGTCGATCCCGATACTGGCAAGGTTCGACTGCTCTACTCTGGCCAGTCGCTGGATTGCGGCAAGGCGCTCAATCCCATGTCGATTGAAGGGCAGATGGAGGGCGGCATGGTCCAGGCGATGGGCTGGGGCCTCTGGGAGCAGCTCGCCTACGCTCCGGACGGTCGCATGCTGAACCCGGGATTTCTCGACTACCACATCGCGACCGCGTTGGACGTGCCGGACCTCGAAACCGAACTCCTGGAGATTCCAACGGTCAACGGCCCGTACGGCGCGAAGGGTGTCGCCGAACCGCCGATCACTCCGGGCATCGCGGCGGTCCAGGGCGCCATACTCGACGCGATTGGCGTCGACCTGCACGAGGCGCCGTTTACCCCGGAGCGGGTCCGCGCGGCGATTCGCCGGTCCAACGGCTCATCAGCTTAAACGCCGGGGTGACGCCGCTGACGTTTCCGGACGCGTCCAGGTCAAGCCAGTTCGTGTGGCCCCAGTCGCGCGGGTAGCCGTCCAGCGCGAAGAGCACCGCGCCCAGCACCCGCGGATCGGCGTTCCAGGGAGTCCAGCCAGTCGACGGCAGGTTTGGATACCTGCCGTCGTTGCCTCGGAAGGCCAGGTCGACGTAGGCGGCGAGGAGATCGTCCGGCACGTCGGCATTTACCGAGTCCTTCGCCCGTGGATCCTGGGAGCCGCGATGCCGCCAGCCGGTCTCGGTGATCATGACCGGTAAGGTCGCCGCGCGGTCGCCGAGGTACTGGCCGGCTTTCCAGAGATCCCAGCGATAACTGTTGATTCCCCGGTTATAGATGCCCGGCGGTGGCGTCTGGTGGTGGGGATTCTTCGCGCCGAACGCGTAGTCGATTTGAAATACCTGTTTCGACGGATCGGCGATGAAGGGGCCGAGCGGATAGGCGTGGGACGACCAGACGTCGATCGTTTGGAGCGCCGCCGAATCCGCCGCCGCAAGTTCGTCCAGAAACGTCTGGCTGTCCAGAAAGCGATAGCCGGCGATGATCTGGCCGTTGCTGTTCGGCGCGTAATTGTCGAGCGAAGGACCGAGGACCGTCACCCCGATTTCGTGCAGCGCCGCGCCAACGTCGGCGAGAAAACGGGCGTACGCGGCCGGATCCGGTTGGTTTCCCCATTCGTCTCCCCGGTTCGGCTCGTTCCCAACGATGACGTACCGCGTCGGCGTCGGCCAATCGAGTTGGGCCAGGAAGTCGCGATACTGCCCCGCCGCGGTTCGGTACCTTCGGCCGTCGGCGTCGGTCGGCGGGGGGTTCCACTGCAGCAGGTCGTGGTCGTAGGTCGACGCCAGGCGAACGATCGGGACGAGGTTTTCCCGGGCGCAGCCGGCCATGAATATCTGCCATTTCGCGACGTTCAGGTCGTCCAGCCGGATCAATTCCTGCGCGTAGCCGCCCGCGCCCACCAATTTCCGCGCGTAGGTCAGGTGCTGCGGCCAGACCGTCGGCGACCAGTGGATCGGGTCCGGGTACTTCCCGTCGTCGTCAAGCAGGAGCTGGATTCCGTACTTCCGTGGCCCGGGCGACGGAAGCGCGGTAGGCGACCCGGCCGGCGCGGATGCGGTCGCGGTCGGAAGCGGATCGATCCGGGTCGCGCTTGGCATGGGCGTGGCCGGCCCGGGGAGCGAACTCGGCGTCGCAACCGCGCTAATTGATGGCAATCGCTCCGGCGGGGTCGCGGTTTGGCCGCTCGGCACGTCCGCTCCGGATTGCCCGCAGCCGCCGACCGCGCCGCCAATCAGCGCCAGCAAACCCCGGCAGACCCATCGGCGATTCACCCGGGCGAAGAGTCGGCGCCCCTTCGCGCGATTCGCCATCACGAGGCGGGTCGGGCGGCGGTCGTTACGTTCATCGGCACCAGGTTGCGCCACCGCCGACAATCGGCGGCCTGGTGATCGGAATCCACTCGCCGCCGTCGGCCGGCATGGCGTAAACCTCCGACGTGCCGCCGCGATTCGCCGCGAAGAGAACCCACTGGCTATCCGGAGACCAGTTGGGAAAGCCTTTGTCGTTTGAATCCAGGGTCAGACGGACGATCTTCCCATCGCTCGGCGAGACTTTGTAGAGATCCCAGTGGTGGCCGTCGCGGTCCGACCGAAACGCAATCCATTTTCCGTCCGGAGACCAGGACGGATCGCGCTTGTCGCCGGCGCCGTGGGTCAGCTGGCGGACGTTCGTTCCATCGGCGTTCATCAGCCAGAGTTCGTTGTTTCCGGTACGCGTCGAGGTGAAGACGATCTGGCGACCATCCGGCGAGTAAGACGAACGCCAGTCGCCGCCGGTTCCGTTCGTCAGTTGGCGTTCCTGGTGATTTCGAAGATCGAACGTGAAAATCGCGGTGCTGCCCGGCCGCGCCCGCGAGAATGCGATGATCTTGCCGTCGGGATTCCAGGCCACCAGTTGATCGTTCCCCGGGCCGGAGGTAATGGGTACCGGCGTCGCGGTCGCCGCGAGACGCACGGTGTAAATGAGGTTGACGCCGGTGCGATTCGACTCGAACGCCACGGTGTCGCCGCTCGGCAGGCAGGCCGGATTGTGCGCCTCGTGAGAATCCAGGCGGCGCAGATTCTGACCCGTCGGGCTGACCGCGAATAGGCCGCCATTGGCCGGGATGTCCGACACGAACGCGATGGTCCCGCCGGGCAGGGCCGGACGTGGCGTCGGCGAGGGTGGCAACGGCGTAGGCACGGCGGTCGGAATAGCGCTCGGGGTTGGCACAACCGCCGGTGGGGTCGCCGAACTGGGCGAGATCGGGATCAGAACCGTTTGCGCGGTCGCGGTGGCCGACGGCGACGCCGCCAAGGGCGATCCACCACTCAGACGTGGCCCCAACGTCGGCACGAGCGCCAACCCGGCCACCACGACAACCGCCGCGATGAGCAGCGGCATTCGCGGACGCTGACCGACCGACCTCGGGGGCGCGTCGGGAACCCGCGCCGGCTCGACCAGCTCGACGGTTCGCTCGTCGCGAACGCCCGGTAGCGGCCGGGTTGGCGAACCGACCTCGTCGATCGCGTCGACGAACGCCGTCGCGCTCGCGAAGCGATCCTCCGGCTTCTTCGCGAGCATGCGAGCGATGACCGCGTCGAGAGCCAGTGGAAGGTCCGGGCGCTCGTTTCGAATGGGCGACGGGGCGTCGTAGACCTGGCGGTGCAGCACCGCGAGCGGCGTTTCGGCTTCAAAGGGTACTCGGCCAGTCAGCATCTCGTAGGCGACGACCCCAAACGAGTACAGGTCGGCGCGGTAATCGATGGTCTGCCCCAGGGCCTGCTCCGGCGCCATGTAGTGCGGAGTCCCGATGACGCCCTGGGTACGGGCGACGAGCGTCTCGTCGCGGGCGCGCGCGATGCCAAAGTCAGTGAGGGTGACCCGATCCTCGGCCTCGATCAGAACATTGCTCGGCTTGAGGTCGCGATGGATGACGCCCTTGCCGTGAGCGTAGTCCAGCGCCCGAGCGACCTGGCGGAGAATCCGCCCGACGCGATCCAGGCTCAGCGGACGAGCCTGACGAATCGTCGCGGTGAGGGTCGGGCCGGGCACCAGCCGCATCGCGATATAAAAGAAGCCGCGCTCTTCGCCCACCGCGTAGATCGGTACGACGTTGGGGTGGTCGACGCTGGCCGCGATGTTCGCCTCGTGGCGAAACCGCGCGACGAATTCCGGATCGCTCGCAAGATCCGCGAGAAGAACTTTCAGCGCGACGTAACGATCCGGGCTGGTCTGACGCGCTTTGTAGACAATGGCCATCCCGCCGCGTCCCAGAACGTCGACGAGCACGTATGGTCCGAGGGTTTGTCCAATCGCCAACTCGGCCACGTCCCACCCCACCCCGCTCGGCAACCGTCACGGATGACCAACGGCCTCATTCTACAACACGCCGGGGCTACCCCAAAATACCCGGCTGGTCGCTAACGACGGCGAGCCAGGATATCGGCAGGACCATCATGGGCCGGACCTGACCCCCTCGCCCCCTTCCCGACGCGGGAAGGGGGAATTTGGCAGGCGGCAATGCGTTAGCTATCGCACCGGCACCAGCTGACTCCCCTTCCCGCGTCGGGAAGGGGCGGGGGGTTAGGTCCGGTGTCCTCCGCTTGTCAACCGCCGACCGGTCGCCTACACTCAGCGCACCGGGCCAACCCGGTGCGCCGTCGACGAAACGGCGACAGTGTGGATGGAGGATTTCCATGCGCGCGGCGGTCCTCTACGCGGCGAATACCCCGATGGTCATCGAGAACGTCACCCTCGACGGGCCACGCAATCAGGAAGTGCTGGTCCGGATCGCGGCGACCGGAATTTGCCACAGCGACTACCACGTCATTAACGGGACCTGGCACGGCGCCGGCTATCCCATGCCGATTGTCCTCGGCCACGAGGCGTCGGCAGTCGTCGAGGAGGTCGGCCCCAACGTCACCCTGGTGAAGCCGGGCGACCACGTGATTCTGTCGTTCGCGCCGAACTGCGGTCGCTGCCGCTCCTGTGTCGAAGGCGAGCCTCACCTCTGCGATGGCTGGACTGGCGAGCCCGGCACTTTGACCGATGGCACGCGCCGGCTGCGCAAGGACGACCGGGAACTCAACCACTTCGGTCGCATGTCGTCGTTCGCCGAGCGCTCGATCGTTCACGAGTCGCAGGCGATTCCGATTCGATCGGACATGCCGCTCGACCGCGCGGCGCTGATCGGCTGCGCCACGATGACCGGCGTCGGCGCGGTTCTGAACACCGCTCGGGTCACCCCGGGCAGCACCGTCGCGGTGTTCGCGACTGGTGGCGTTGGTTTGAGCGTCATTCAGGGCGCGGTGCTGGCGAACGCGAGCCAGGTCATCGCGATTGACTTGCTCGACAACAAACTCGAATACGCGCGCACCGTCGGCGCGACCCACCTGATCAACTCGCGCGCGACCGATCCGGTCGCGGCCATTCGGGACATGACCGGCGGCCGGGGCGTCGACTACGCCTTTGACGCGATTGGGCTCCCGGTGGTGAGCCGGCAAGCCTACGACAGCACCCGGCGCGGCGGAACGACCGTCGTGGTCGGCATGGCGCCCACCGGCGCTGAAATTCCGATTCCCGCGACCATCGCCGGCAGTTCCAAAACCGTCAAGGGCTGCTTCTACGGTTCGACCCGACCCTCGGTCGACTTTCCCCGCCTGGTCGACTTCTACCTCCAGGGACGCCTGCCGCTCGACAAGATCATTTCGCGCCGCTACCGCTTCGACGAGATCAACGAGGCCTTTGCCGCGCTCGGTCGAGGCGACAACGCCCGCGGCATCGTGGTTATGGCGGAGTGAGAGACCGGTCGAACTAACCGGTGGCGGACTTCCGCGTGAGTTCCTCGCGGGGACTTTGGAATAGCTCAGCGGTCGATCCGAAAGTGTTCGCGTCGCGCGCACGAATTAAAAGGACGGCTGACAATCAACGCGGATCCTTCCGCGGAGCCGCGAGGTTGGCTATTGACACCGGACCACCGCGACGTGCTATAAGTGCGGTGGATACATGGCCACAGCCGAGAATATACCGGGAGGAATACATAGTTGACGAGACGATTAACCCGGCGGAAGGCGCTGGTCGCGGGAAGCGGCATCGCGGTCGGCGCGCTGGTGGCTGCGTGTAGCTCGCCGTCGGCAGCAACCCCGACCAGCGGATCCGCGCCCACCGCGGCATCCAGCGCCGCCACGACCGCCCCGAGCGCGGCCACGGCGACCACCACCACCAGCACGACGTCGGCAAGTCAGCCGACCGCCGCGCCGGCTCAGCCGACTGCCGCTCCCAGCCCAACCACGAACGCGGGCAGCCAATCGTCGCTAACTCCGCAGGTAGCCCAGGTACCGCGCGAGCAAACCCTCATCGTGAGCGTCAGCGATAGCCTCAACCAGATGAACGACGCCAGCATCGCGAACCCCTTCCTCCTGGCAGCCCAGCGCACCGGCTGGCAGTTCGCCTTCGAGCCCCTGTATTTCTATAACTGCTGGTGGACCGATCAGGTCACCGGTCCTCCCGGCCTACCGGGCAAGAACGGCGAAATTCCCTACCTGGCGACCAGCTACCAGTACAACGACACCGCCGATCAGATAACCGTAAAACTGCGTCCACAGGTCACCTGGAGCGATGGGCAACCGTTCACCGCGAACGACATCGTCTTCACAATCAATATGCTCAAGAACAACGCGCCCAAGCTGAACCTGTCTAACGACATGAAGCTCTGGGTCAAAGACGTGACCGCGGTCGACGATCTCACCCTCAGCTTCACCTTGACGTCGCCAAACCCGCAGTTCTTCTTCGAGTACTTCCAGTGGTTCCTCGACCACGGCTTCCCGTTCGTCCCGGAGCACATCTTCAAGGACCAGGATCCGCTGACCTTCACCAATTTGGATCTCGCCAAAGGGTGGCCGATCACCACCGGGCCCTGGAAGTTGGTCTACTCCGACGCCCAGCAGAAGATCTGGGATCGGCGGGACGATTGGTGGGGGGCCAAGACCGGATTTCTTCCGCTTCCGAAGATCAAGCGAGTGATCGTTTTGCCGCGCTACGACGATCCGAAGATTGCCCAATTGTTGATCAGTAATCAGATCGACGCTGGGCACCAACTCCAGCCGGCCGATGCGTCGACCGTTATGAAGCAAAACCCGAAGATCATCGTGCGCACCCTGGACCAAGCGCATCCCTGGGGCTGGATCGCCTCGTGGCCGCAGTACATCGGCTTCAATGACTTCCAGGCCCCCTTCAACGACCCCGACATTCGTTGGGCGATCAATCACGCGATCGATCGTAAGCAGATCATCCAGATCGGGTTCGAGGGGGATAACCAGGAGGCTACTCTCCCACTCGAGACGAATGCCGCGCTCGACCCGTACTATCAGGCGGTGTCCGACATTCTCCAGAAGTACCCGATCGACTCCTACGATCCCCAGAAGACCGCCCAGATCATGCAGTCGAAAGGCTACCAGAAAGACCAGGGGGGATTCTGGGCCAAGGGCGGTAAGCGCTTTCCCATGCTCATCACCACCCAGGCCGGCTTCTTCCAGAACTACGTCCCGATCGTCGTCGCCCAACTGCGCAAGGCCGGCTTCGACGCCGCGTTCAAGTCTCCCTCAAACGCGAATACCCTGGAGCAGGAAGGCACGCTCGACGCGTTTATCGACGGCCAGCAGGGTAGCGTTCGCGATCCCTACCTATCGATGGAGCAGTTCCACAGCCGCTACAACGCGGCAACCGGGCAACCCGCGCAGTACCCGTTCCGCTGGAAAAACCCGCAGTTTGACGCGCTGATCGAACAGATGCAGCCAATGCTGCCCAGCGATCCGAAGTTCATGAACCTCTACCATCAGTTGATGGAGCAATGGATTCCCGCGCTTCCCACCATACCGCTCGTCCAGGACTTCGTGATCGTGCCGGTGAATACGAACTACTGGACCGGCTGGCCCACCGATAAGAGTCCGTACACCCTTCCGGGATTCTGGCTCCGAGGGTCGGCGGGCCTGGTCATCAACTCGCTGCAGCCGGCTACCTAGATCTGGGCACCGCGGGTCGGAAGAAGGGAATGGCCACGTCCGCGCCGATTGGCGTGCCGTGGCTATTTCGTCGGGTGAGGGCCCGGTCGCTCACCCGTTCCCGGAAGGTAGCCGAACCACGGGCCGTGTGATCATTGCAGCAGAGAATAGGGCAGGCACGGGGGCCTGCCCCTACCCATGGTAACGCTGGTGGCGGCCTTCACCGTATGGCCACCGCGCCAAACCTACCAGTGCCAGGAATCGCTGAACTCGTCGTAGGACAGGAGCGTAAAGTAGAGGATTGCCGCCGAGAAGAGGAGGCTGATGATATTCAGGCTCAGTAACGAGGCGATCAGCGACAACCCGGTGCCGGCGACGAAGAGCCGCCAGCCGACGAGTCGGCGCTTCTGGAGCGGAAAGAACGAGGCGGCCCAGAGAATCGGCGGCAACAATTCGAGCCAGAAAAACGGCGAAATGACCAGTCCGACGACGCTGACCGGCGAGAAGAGCAGCGAACGTAGGAAGAGCATCGCCACGCCCAGCCATCCCCCCAGCAAAACCGCCAATCCGACGCTCAACCCCGCGAGCAACGGCAAGGTGCGAGCAAACTGATCGCGCTGTTCGCGATAGATCGGCGGCCCCACCGACTTGACCTTCCCGACGATCAACCGTTCGATATCGGTACCCATGGTGACCTTTCCCCCGGTAGGTCCGTCGCGAGGAACTGCCGGTTGTTAGCTGAACCAATTGACAGAATTCTATCCTGATTGCCGCCGAAGTTCAATTCATTCGGCGGCACCATCGCGAGCGGGACGCAAACTCGTGACGCCCCGCTCGTGCCGGCTACCCCGGCGGATTCTCCAAGGCGATGGGCCGGACATTTCCCGCCGGCGGAAAGCCGAAGATCTGGCCATAGAACGATAGCTCAGCCTCCAGGGTATCCCTGGTCGTTTCGGCTTTTCGGAAGCCGTGCTGCTCGCCTTCGTAGAACCGCGCGGCGACCGGTAGCTTCTTCTTCCGCATCGCTTCGATCATCAGCTCGGCCTGATTCGGCGGAACAACCTTGTCCTCCAAGCCCTGGAAGAAGATGATCGGACAGGAGAGGCGCTCGGCGTGGTAGAGCGGCGACCGCTCCAGGTAAAGGTCGCGCCGCTCCGGGTAGGGACCGATCATCGAGTCGAGATAGCGCGACTCGAACTTGTGGGTGTCGGTCGCGAGAGCTTCCAAATCGCTCACGCCATAGTAACTCGCGCCCGCTTTGAAAACGTCGCGGAAGGTGAGCGCGGCCAGGGTGGTGTAACCACCGGCGCTCCCACCGCGAATCGCCAGCCGGTTCTCGTCCACTCGCCCTTGACTCGCCAGGTAGCGAGCGGCGTTCACGCAGTCGTCGACGTCCACGATACCCCAGTTGCCGTTGAGGCGCTGGCGGTAGGCCCGCCCGTAACCAGTGCTTCCACCGTAGTTGACATCCATCACCGCGAAGCCGCGGCTGGTCCAGTACTGAATTCCGAGACTCAGCGCGGTGCTGGTCGCCGAGGTCGGTCCACCGTGGCTGATGACGATCAACGGCGGACGCTCGCCGGCCGGTGCCCGAAAGTCGCGGTTCTTCGGCGGATAAAAGTAGCCGAACGCGGTCTGCCCGTTCTCGGTTGGAAACTCAATCTCCTCCGGCGCCGACAGATAGCCGGTGTCCAACTCCACCTCGTCGGAGCGGCGAAGGATCTGGATTCGGTCGGTTTTTCGATCGAGCAGCACGATCTCCGGCGCGACGGTGGGCGATGCGCCGATGAAGACGAGGTGGCCGGGCGTCGCTCTGAGCGAACCAAGCGACGTCTCCGGCGTGGCGATTTCCTGGCGCGCGCCGCTTCGCGGCTCGACGACAACCAGATGCCGCTCGCCCTTCTGGCTATAGGTACAGACCAGTTGGCCGTCCGGCGTGAACGTGTAGACCCGCACTCCAAAAACCCAGGCCGGCGCGCCAATCTCGGCGTCGACCAAATAGACCGATTCGACCGATCCGCCCGGGCGCCAGCGGTAGAGATTCCACCAGTTGCTGCGATCCGAGGCAAAGTAGAGCGCGCCGTCCGGTCCCCACTCCGGCTGAAACACCGATTCCGCGCGCCCTCCGGCGACACGCTGGCTCGCGATCAGTTTCCCATCCGAACCCACCTCGGCGGTCCACAACTCCGTCCCGTCCCAGGGCATGTTAGGATGGCTCCAGGCAAGCCAGGCCAGGCGGGATCCATCCGCGCTGAGGCGTGGGTTGGAGTAAAAGTCATCCCCGGAGACCAGAACCTCGCCCTCGCCGCCGTTCTCAGCGTCGAGGCTAACGATCGTGTTGATCGCCTCGCGGTCGGCCGCGCGGTGATCTTCGCGGATCGCGACGAGACGGTGCCGGCGGGCATCATAGTCGTAGTCGGCGTAGCGCAGGTCGACCGGCGGGGTAAGCGGCCGAGGCTGGGCGCCGGGATCCTGGCGATAGACCCGCTGATCGGCGAAGTTTGAGAAGAACACCACCCCATTCGCCACGGTGAAGGCACCACCGCCGTACTCGTGGACTCGCGTGCGCACGTTAAAGGGCGGTGGCGTCACGTCGGCGATCCGGCCGTCTGGCGACCGGCGCACGACGACCTGTCGGCCCCCCTCCAGGGGCCGACCTTCGATCCAGTAGATCTCGTCGCCGTCAACGACGATCTCCCCCAGACGAACGCTCTTCGCGGTGATCAACTCCGGGGTGATCGGCGATTCCCAGGTTCCGTATCGGGCGACCTGCGCTTCGGCCATTGCTCATCTCCTGCGTGCGGATACTCCAGAGATTATACCGACTCGGCCAAACCGAACCGACCAGGGAACCACGCCGGCCATCCGCAAAAGGTCTGAGGCCAAATCTATGGCGAACGACGCTGGCCGAGGCACGGTTACCTGTCCGATACTGTGCCCGTCATACCCTGGCCGGTGATCTCGCCAGGTGAAGGAGTTATCAATCGTGACTATATCCATTCAGTCGGTGAGCCAGGCCCAACTTGCCGCGGCGATGCACGCAACCCGGGGAGTCGCCACCTCGCGGATCGACAGCGACGGCGACACCGACAACAGCACGCCCGCCAGCGACGCGGCGGAAGCCCTGCAGTCAGCCAACGTAGCCCCGACCGTCAGCAGTGGCAAGGGACAGGTCCTGGACGTCCGGGCGTAGCGGGGAGACCGGACCGAACCCCAGCAGGACCGGACCTAACCCGCAGATGGACCGGACCTAACCCCCTAACCCCCTTCCCGATGCGGGAAGGGGGAATTTGGCTTGCGGCAAGGCGTTAGCCATCGCGTTGGCATTGCTTGACTCCCCTTCCCGCGTCGGGAAGGGGCTGGGGCTCAGGTCCGCTCCCCCACCTCCACCACCACATACCGCCCATCCGTGCTCACCGGAAACGTTTCCGCGACATAGGGGCCCTTGACTCGCGCGGCCGAGGGCGTGGGCGAATCGGCCTCATCCTCTTCCGTAGACTCGGCGACGAGGGCCGAACCTGGCTCGACGCGCACCGCGTAGGTGCGGGCGCGTAAGCGTCGCGGGTCGCACCACGACTGACCGGTCCGAATGTCGAACTCCCAGCCGTGCCAGCCGCAGCTCAGAATTTCGCCCCGCCGGCTGTAGGCAAACTCGCCCGGCGCGGGCGACTCCAGCAGTCCCCACAGCAAGCCCTCGCACAGCGGCCCTCCCTGGTGGGGACAGCGGTTACGCAACGCGAAAAACTCTCCGCCGACGTTGAAAACCCCGATGGACAGCCCGGCAACCTCGACGAGCTTCCGCCCTCCCGACGGAATCTCGTCAGTCCGAGCCACGACGTACCGAGCCACGATGCCTCCTGGGCGGGGGGTTGGGTATTGGGTGTCGGGTGAACGCCCTCACCCCCGCCCTCTCCCAGAGGGAGAGGGAAAGAGCCCAATCCCCTCTCCCTCTGGGAGAGGGTCAGGGTGAGGGCCGCGTTTCCCCCTTCCCGACGCGGGAAGGGGGCGAGGGGGTTAGGTCCGGCCCTCAAAGCCCGTACAATTTCGCCGCGTTGTCGTAGTAGATCTTCTGCTGTAACTCCGCGGGCAGGTCGACCGGAAAAGCCTCGTCGGGGTCGTCGGCATCCCAGTGGGGATAGTCGGTGGCGAAGAGGATGTGGTCGACGGCCGGTCCAAAATGCTCCAGGAGGGTCAGGAACTGGCGCGGTCGATACGGCTCCTCCATCGGCTGGGTACACACCCAGACGTGCTCCTGAATGTACTCCGACGGCAAGCGCTTCAGGTGGGGAACCTCGGCTTTCAGCACGTGCCAGGCGCTGTCCAGACGCCAGGCCACCGACGGCAGCCAGGCGAAGCCGTTCTCGGCCGAAACGAACTGTAGCGTCGGGAATTGCTCGAAAACGCCCTCGGCGACCATGCTCACGACGTTGGCCTGGGCAGCCTGAGCCGGGCCGACATGGTCTTCGAGGTAGAAGGACGGCCAACCGGTACCGGTGATGGGCTGGCCAAACGAACCAAACGCGTGGGTCATCACCGCGAGGCCGTACTCCGCGCAGGCCTCGTAAATCGGCCAGTACTTGCGGCGGCCCATTGGCTCGTGCGGCCGGCCGGAGAACTGAACCTGGACGAACCGCTTGTCGGCAGCCAGCCGGCGAATCTCCTCCACCGCGCGCGGCGGATCCTCGAACGGCAGTTGAATCGAAGCCCGAAAGCGCGGATCGAAATCCAGCCATTCGGCGATTTGCCAGTCATTCACCGCCCGAGCCCAGGCCGCGCCGAGGTCCTGGTTCAGCACGCTGCCGCCCCCGCCCAGGGGAGTCAGGATCGCGTAGGCGCAGCGCTCCGGTTCGATGAAGGTGTCGCGCACGAAAACCGGATCCGAACCGGCGTGACGGCCGTTCGGCGGCCAGGCTCCGGCCCGATCGTTCAAATAGCGCGGGTAGGCGCCGCCGCCCGGGCCGCGCAAGCCAAAGGTCTCGATGTGCTCGACCCAACGCTTGGGCAAGTAGGGGAAGAGTTCCTTTGGCGACCCCCACTGGTTGTGGTGATCGCAATCGATAAACGCGGGTCGAGTGGAGACCGACGTCTCCCTCTGGGGCTGAGTCGCGACCACGGGAATCTCCTTTCTACAGTCGGTACCACGCGCGGGCGTTCTCCCCCGCGATTTTGCGCGCGAGCCCCGCCGGTAACTCCCGGAGCACGTCGAGTGGGTCGACGTGATGCAGATGTGGGTAGTCGCTCGCGTAGAGCAAAAGTTCCTCTGAACCGATCTGGTCGATGACCTCAAGCAATTGTTTTCGAGTCGGGGGCGCGTCGAGCGGTTGAATCGTCAGACGCAAGTGCTCGCGAATGTAGGCGGATGGGGCGCGCTTGACCCAGGGAACGGTCCGGCGCAGATTCCGCCACTCCTTGTCGAAGCGCCACAGGTGCGCCGGTAGCCAGGTAAAGCCGCCCTCGATCAGGGTGACCCGAAGGTTCGGCCACTGGTCGAAAACCCCTTCGACGATCAGGCTGACGACCTGCGACGCGAACACCGTGGCCATGTCGGCGTACTCTTCAAAGTAGTACGACGGCCAACCGGAGGGGGTGGGGGGATTTCCCGGGGCGCCGCCGAAGTGGATCCCGGCGACCAGATCGTGGCGGGCAATCGCCTCCCACATCGGGCGGAAGATCCGCGAGCCATAGGGATGCTGGGCGCGGACCGGCAGGTAGACCTGCACGAAGCCCGGATGGTCGCCGACCCGTTCGATCTCCCGCGCGGCCAACTCCGGCAACTGGCTGGGAACGACCAGCGACGCGCGCAGCCGAGAATCTTTTTCCAGCCACTCCGCGATGAGCCAGTCGTTGACCGCGCTGGCGAGGGCAACCGCGGCGTCCGGATTGTGGATGCTGTCGATCGCGTAGGCGCAGTTCAAAATCGCCCGGTCGACGCTCGGCGCGTCGAGCGCCTGCGAGCGGAGGAGCGCGAAGTCGGAGCCGGCCGGACCCTCGCTTGGCCGCGAGCCGGGACGCGCCGTCGTCGGGGCATTCGCCGGGTAGGCCGTGTCGGTCGGTCCTTTGAAGCGCGACTGCTGAATGTGCTCGATCCAATGCTCGTGCAAAAACGGAAACAAAACGTCAACTTTGGCCACTTCGACGTGGACGTCGCAGTCGACGAGCGGTAACTCGGTCGATGTATTCGAGGAACGAGCGGTCTGGGTATCGGTCATCCGGGCCTCCTTCCGGTTCGACCTAGCGAGCCACCGGAACGCGAACCCGGTCACCCTCAAGATTCAGCCAGGCGAGTTCATCCGGGGTCAGCTCGACGTCGAGCGCGCCGAGGGAGTCGTCGAGTTCGCTAACCGCGGCTGGCCCGATCAGGGCGTAGACCTCGAGTGGTTGGTGCAAAACCCAGGCGAGGGTGATCTGGGGAAGCGTTCGGCCCTTCTCCCGCGCCAGGTCGCCGGCTCGTCGGTAGCGCTCCCAGTTATCCTCGGAATAATAGGTGCGGATCACGTTCTGCGCGTCCACCGTCGCGCCCTCGGTTATCTCCGGGGAGTATCGACCGCTGAAGAACCCGCGCGCCTGGGACGACCAGGCAAAAATTGGCAGACGAGTCTGGGCGTACCAGGCTTGCGCGTCCGCGTCGCCGGCAATCGAAACGCAACCGGCCCACATGGGCTCGTTGGGCACTGCCAGCGCCAGGTTGGGGCTGGACACCCCGAAGCCCTGCAGGCCGTGCGCCTCGGCGTAGGCGTTGGCCTCGGCAATCCGCTGGTGACTCCAGCTGGATCCGCCGAACACCTTGATCCGGCCCGCCGCGACTTCTTCGTTTAGCGCTTCGACAACCGGCCCGACCGCCGCGTCGGGATCATCCTTGTGCAAAATGTAAATTTCCATCGCTTCGAGTTGCATCTCGCGCAGGCTGGTCTGAATGTCCTCGTGGATAGCCGCGGGCGTCACCCGGCGCTCCAGCGTCTGCTGATCGTGGTGCGCGCCCTTGCCGATGATCGTCAACTGGTCGCGGCGACCGGACCGCTTGACCCATTCTCCGACGGCCTGCTCGCTCGAACCGCGCCCGTAGACCCGCGCGGTATCAATCGTCGTCCCACCGACCTCGACGAATCGATCGAGTATCTTGCAGGTATTCTCGAACCGCTCCGGCTCCATGCCGAAGACCATGCTTCCCATGACGAGTCGGGAAACCCGATCGCCGACGCCCGGGATCGTTCCGTAGCGCATTGGCTCCTCCGTCTTTTCATATTCCGCAGTGGCCGCCTGGGGCCAGAACGATTCACATTGGTTGTATCCGTTGCCAGTGGCCGGACCTAACCCCCTGCCCCTTCCCGACGCGGGAAGGGGGTTAGGGGGTTAGGTCCGGCCCCCCGCTCAAGTAAGTCAGATTCGACTTCCGGCCATTGTAGCACTGGCTCCCCGGACTGGGTATATACCTTGTATTTTCTACGGCGCGTCGCTAGCCGGCGAACGAATCCCCAGCTCTCGGGCCGTCTCGTCCATCGCCCGAACGACCGTCTCCGGCAGGTCGAGCCAGCCCCGAGCGAGCGCGTCGGCTTTCCTCCGGGCGCCACCCTCGCCCGGATACGACGCGGTTGGCTCTCCCGGAAAGGGCTCCGCGTCGGTTACCTGATCGAGGAGATCCGCGACGCGTGCCGGAAAATCCTCCGGCGAACCAAAGAGGCGGGGATCCAACGCCCAGAGAAAGTGCCCGACCGCGCCGTGGCCTCCGGCGGCCTTGCCGCCCGGCGCGCCGCTCAGACCAACCAGCGCGTCCATCACCAGCGCCAGTCCGAAGCCCTTGTGCTCGCCGATGGGCACCAGCAGACCGACCAGCGCCTCCTCGGCGCTCCGGGTTGGCTTACCGTTTCGGTCCAGCGCCCAGCCGGACGGAATGCTTCGGCCTTCGTTGCGCGCGATCCGAATCTTCGCGACCGACGCCGCCATGCCCACGTCCAAGAGAATCGGCGGACGCGAACCGGCCGGAATTCCGTAGCAGATTGGGTTCTGACCGAGCAGACGCTCGGAGGCGCCCGGCGGAGCGAGCGCCGGCCGCGAGGTAGTCGTGAAAAATCCCACCAGGCCGCTCTCCGCCGCGCGCAAGGCGTAATAACCCGGGTAAAACGTGTGAGAGGAGTTCCGAACCGCGGCGACCCCGATGCCGATCGAACCGGCGCGGCGAATGCACTCGTCCATCGCCCGGGTCGCGGCGATCGCTCCGAACCCGCCGTCGCCATCGACCAGGACGCTCACCGGCGTCTCGTTTAGGATCTGAATCCTCGGTCGAATGTTGATCGTCCCGGCGACAACATCGGCTCGGAAGAGCGCCACCAGCGACGAACCGTGGTCGACGTGGCCGCGCCGGTCGGCTTCGATCAGCACATCGGCGAGACTGCTCGCCTGATCGACCGGCGCGCCCAGCGCCACGAACGCTTCGAAGCAGTAGCGCCGGACCACGTCAGTCGGCAATTCCACTCGGACTCCTCCTCGGATCGATCCCTTCGAGCCGTGGAGACATTATCGCAATTGCCCAGAAGCCTTGTCGACCGCGCTCGACTCGCGTTGAAAGTTCGATCATCCGGCTGACCTCTGGAGAAGCCGGTTCATGGTATGCTCGAATGGAAGCCTGCTAATCCGACGCGGCGAGCCGAGGCTTTTCGGAAGGGAATTCCAATTCGATCGCGGTCCGAACCTTCAAATTGGCGAACTCGCGTCTACTTTACTCGCCTCCGCCGCGGTCAGGCGTAGCGGCGCGCTCACCCGGTGCAATTCGCCCAGGATCTCCCGGTAGGATTGCAGAACGGACGTTTCGTGGTACGGAATCGCCAACGCTCGGCAATAGTCCTTCACCAGACCCTGCACGTCGTGCAAGCGGTTGCGCGCCATGCTCGGAAAAAGGTGGTGCTCGATCTGGTAGTTGAGGCCGCCGTACCAGAAATCGGTGATCGGATGCCCGACGATGTTACGCGAGGTCAGCACCTGCCGCCGAAGAAAGTCCAACTGGTTATCCGCGTCGAGCACCGGCATCCCCTTGTGATTGGGCGCGAAGGCCGAACCGAGGAACATACCACTCAAGGCGTGATGGATCGCGAAAAACAGCAAGCCCCAGCCGACGCCAAGCGTCACGAAGAGCAGACCAAAGTACAACAGAAAGTGCGCGGCGAGAAACAGCGCTTCCGGAACCGGGTGGCGCGACTCCTTGCGCAGCAGAAAGCGCACGCTGAGGTTACGCGGGCTGAGCCCCAGCAACGCGGTAATCGGAATATACAGATACTTCTGATAGCGAACGATGACGCGGGCAAGACCGCGCTTCGCCAGCGCCTGCTCCTCGGTAAAGGCGATCACCGGCACGTCAATATCCGGGTCGTGGTCCAGAACGTTCGGCGAACTGTGGTGACGGTTGTGTTTGTCGATCCACCACTCTTCGCTCATACCCAGGAGGAGGTTTCCGAAAATCAGACCGGCGACGAGGTTCGACCAGCGGCCTCGGAATACCTGCCGATGCCCGACGTCGTGGGCGATAAAGCCGAGTTGGGCGTCGATCATGGCAAGAAACCCGGCGTTCAGCAACTGGAGCCAGCGGTCGTGGACGAGGATCAGGAACGCCACGCACCCGGCGAGCAGGACCAGCGTGAGGGTAATCTTGACGGTGTAGTAAACCGGTTGGGGATCGAAGAGGCCACGTTCGCGCGCCAACTGCTTCAGCGTCGCGTAGTCACTTTTCGGCACAATCACTCCTTGGTGGAATCCGGGGAGCGAGGTAACATCATGAGCGGTACGTTGGCGTTCGGGCGAGTCGGCCCAGTGAGTCAAGAGTTCACTCTACCACACCGTTGTTTGGAAATGCGGCGATCGGCACGAAAACCGGTCCAGAGTCGGGCCTTTCGCGCGATTAGGAGAAGAAATCATGTGCGATACCTCGGTAGCGATCGGTTCGGCCACGGCGGACGGATCCGTCATCTTCGCGAAGAATAGCGATCGCAAGGCCAACGAATCTCAGCCGCTCCGGTTCTATCCCCGCGCGGAGCACGCGATCGGGTCCCGCCTGCGCTGTACCCATCGGGAAATTCCCGAGGCGCGGGAAACCTGGGCGCTGATCGGCTCGCAACCGTCGTGGATCTGGGGCTTTGAAATCGGCGTGAACGAGCACGGCGTCGCAATTGGCAACGAGGCGGTCTACGGGCGGGAGGGTTACGAAGAGGATGGCCTGCTGGGCATGGACTTCATCCGCCTCGGCCTCGAGCGCGGCCAGAGCGCTTACGGAGCGATGCACGTCATCGTCGAACTCCTGCAGGAGTATGGCCAGGGGGGCAACGCGGACCTGATTCAGCCACGCAGCTACCACAATTCATTCATCATCGCGGATCCTCGAGAGGCCTGGGTGCTGGAGACCGCCGGCCGCTACTGGGTGGCCGAACGGGTCACCGGACGGCGGGCGATCTCGAACTGCTACACCATCCAAACCGAGTGGGACGAAGCGGCCGACAATCTGGTCGAGAACGCGACGCGCCAGGGCTGGTGGAAGGGCCTCGGCGACTTCAATTTCGCCCTGGCGTACGGCGACCCGACTCACGACGTTCGCTCCGGCCAGTGCCGCTTCCAGCGCGCGACCGAGGTGCTCGGAGACCGCAAGGGTTTGACCGTGGAAGATTTCCTGGCGGTGATTCGCGATCACGAGGGGACCGAGGTCGACGCTAACGGCCAGACCGCCGCGTTCCCAATCTGTATGCACGAAACATCCCCCCGAATCGGCGCCACCGCGGCAAGTCTCGTCGTCCAGCTGCGTCCCAGCCGGTCGAACCTCCCTAACGCGGTTACCTGGCACAGCTTTGGCTCGCCCTGCCTGAGCGCCTTTCACCCCCTGTACATCTCCGCCGGCGCGCCCGACCCACGCCTGGGCATCGGCGACACCCGGTTCGACCCCAATTCCCCCTTCTGGCTCAACGAGCGGGTTCAGCGGCGTGCTGACGCCTATCCCGCGCTCAAGCCGCTCGTCGTGAAGGAATGGCAAAGGATCGAGCGTCAGGCCCTGGTAGCCGCGCGTCGCGCGGAAGATCGGCTCCGCGCGCTCTCCGTTTCCGACGCGCGCGCGGAGTTGCTCGGCGTCCAAAGCCAGACGACCGCCGACTTCCTCGCCACCTTGCACGACCTCGACGAGACAACCGCGCGGCTCGCCGCCGAGTTGCCGCCACCCACTCCGGAGGATCAAGCCCACTGGGCCACCCTGAACGAAGCGGTTGGCCTGGAGTTAGTGCGGGTGCGACCCGTTGTAACGACCTGACCACGCGACAACCTTAGCCACACGGAAGCGGCAGACCTCCCGGAGGTGGAACCGTACTTACTCCCGACTCAAACGGGCCGGATTGATCGCTCTCCGAGAACGTGTAGGTAATCGACGACCAGCACGACGCCCCGATGTAATCGGTGTAGCTACCGGACGCATTAGCGAGATTGCTCGCCTGGACTAATGTCACGGTCGTCGGTGTGCCTCCACCAACTGGGCGGTAGGTTCCGGTGAGTGTAACCGCGAACGGGGGGCAGCTACTGACAACACTCGACCAACCGATCAAGATTGTGTTTGCAGCCGTCGGGCCGGAAACAATGAAGTTAAAACTGCCCTGATAGGTACACGGCGTCGCGGTAGGCGTTGGGATCCTCGTCGCGGTTGCCGTCGCCGTGGCCGTGCGCGTAGGAGTCGCCGTGCGGGTCGGTGTCGGGGTACGCGTCGACGTGGACGTGCTCGTTGGAGTTCGGGTTGGCGTCGCGGTCAGAGTGTTCGTCGGCGTCGGAACCGGCGTGCTCGTCGCGGTCGGTGGTGGTGGTGGCGCCGGCGGTCGCGGCGTGTCCGTCGCGGTTGGCAGGGGAGTCGGCGTGGTTGTCGGGAGTGGAGTGCGCGTCGCCGTCGGAATTGGCGTGCGGGTCGGCGTTGGCAGGCGCGTGCTCGTCGGGCGCGGCGTCGGACTCGGACGCGGCGGGGCCGTCGGCGCGGGCCGCCGCGTCGCGCTGGGCGGAATCGGGCTCGGCGGAATCGCGGTCGCGCTCGGCGAGGGCGTCGCGGTGTCGGTGGGCAGCGGCGTCGCCGTAGCTGTCGGGGTCGGGGTCGAAGTCCCGGTCGGCGGCAAAGCGACACTCGCCGGCTGGGTCGTCGGAAGGGACATCGGGGTTGGCGGAGGCCGATTGCCCCAACTCACTTCCGCATCAAAGGGCGCGGTAGTGCTCAGGTCCACCGCTTCGAACCAGGCCGTCGATCCGCTCAAGAAGGTCCGCACGGCGGGATGTCCACTCGTGGCCAACTGGACGCTCGCCAACGGCACGCCTCGCGGCAAAACAATCTCCGCCGAGGTTCGCCAGGTTGGTCCCGGGTTGTCCCCGCTGAGCACTCCCAGAGCAAAACGACTGATCCCTCCCCGAGTGACCACGGCGTTGGCCAGGTGGGAGCGGATCACCACCGTTTCCCCGGTGGGCGGGGTCACCGACGGCAAGGCCAGGGTGACCCCCAGACCATTGGCGCTCGGGGTGGTCTGAACGTACGGGGGAAGGGTCCCCGCGGGAGGGTTGAGCGGCAGATCCTGACCATTCAGGGCAAACGCCAGGGCCGTGACGGTGGACGGGAGCGGTTCGGTCCACCGAATCTGGGAGGGAGATCCCGCGGTCAGGGCGATTTGCTCGGTCGTGACCAGATCCACCGCGCCGGTCGGGGAGAGCACTGCCTGCACCGCGCGATCTTGCCCGGAGTAGGCGACGCTATCGGGCAGGCCCGCGGCGTGACGACGTGCCCAGTAGACCGTGGGCCAGTCGGAACAGGATACTCCTGCCGACCCGGGCGCGCTCACCATCCCCCAGGGCAACGGGTGACCCGGATTGAAAGGCACCGCCTGGCGATAGTCTCCGAATTGCTGGCCATCCGAACAACTCAACACCAAGCGATAGGTGGCCTGATTCGGTTGGGGGTCCTCGGGAATCCACTGCTCCCAGGCGACGAGCACCGCGTCGCTGGGAGGCGTCGCCACGACCAGGGGCGCGAAGGCGTAGCCGCCCAGGTCCTCGGGCACCGCGAAGGCGGCGGGAGTGGCCGCGCAGCCTCCCGCCGCGAGGGCAACCAGCACCACCGAGGCCACCGAGACCACCCGCGCCTGACGCGCCCAGGCCGCTCCCCCGGTTCGGGCAAAAATCGCGCGGGCCGCTTGCCAGCGCAAGAACCCCACGAGCAGAACCAACCCGAGCAAACCCAGCAAGAACAGGCTGGGAATCGCCGGGTTACCGGTGCGTTCGGCGAGGGCGGTGCTCACCGGAATCCCGAGAATCCAGTAGCCCACGACCAGGAAGGCGACGTCGAAGAGGGCCGCGACGAGTTGGCCCGCGGCGGCCAGGCGCAAGGCCGCCGCCTCTTCGCTCGGCGCGGTCTGCATCCCGAGTAAGCCCCGATCGAGGCTTCCCGCCAGGGCCCGCTGGCCAAACGCCTGGGCCGGTCGCCGCGCGGCGATCAGGAGCACCACGAGGAGGGTGGCCACGACCCAGGAGGTGAGCACCGCCGGTCCGTTCTGGTGGAGAAGGGACGGGTCGAGGACGGGGAGGGTGGTGAGTAAGGGGGCGCCGAGGAGCAGCGCGAGGGCGAGACCTCCGATGCCGGCGAGGGCACGCAAGCGCAAGGCGAGGAGGAGCCACAGTCCGAGCGCGAGGAGCGTCAGGAGAATCGGGCCCACCCAGGGCGAGGCGAAAGGACGCGTGGCAGCGAGGAGGGGTTGGCGCACCAGAAGGTCCGCCCCCAGCAACAAAAGCAGGTCGGCGAGGGCGGCGAGGATCGGACGCGCCCGTTCCCGATCGGCGGCAAGGTCGGCGGGCGACTGGCCCGGGTTGGCCGCGGCGGACAACTGGACGCTCACCGGTCCGAGGGTCTGCTCCAGGAAGCGCTGAAACGCCGGGCGCACCCCGAGGGCGAGGACGACGGTGAGGAGCGCCGCGACCCCTTCGAAATCGGTCTGCCCACTCAGGTTCGGGGGCAAGCCCAGGTCGACACTGGGTAAGGCGGCGAGGCTGGTGACGACCAGGGCGAAGACGCTCGCCGCGGCGAGTGGGCCACTGCTCCGCTGGGCCTGCAAGGCGATCCGCAGTCCCCAGGCCAGGACGAGCAGGGTGATCGCCAGGGCGATCAGTTGGGCCACCGCGCCGGGCAGGAGCAAGCGGCTCAGTGCTAACAGGGGAAAAGCGACGAGGTGGTAGACGATCCCCAGGCAGAGGAGCGAGACGAGGGCTTCGAGGGCGCCGAGGGCCGCTTTGCGCCAGGAGGCCGCGACGCCCGAGCGCAAGGGAACGAGCGCCTGGAAGGCCCGACCGAGTACCCCCAGAAAAGGCCAGCGCATCCCCAGCAAACTCAAGGCAAGCAGCAAGGCCGCGAGGAACTGGAAGGGCCAAACCAGCGGGAGGCGGTTGGCGACCTGGACCGCGGGCGGGAGCATACTGGTCAGGAGGGGACCGACCAAGGTCAGGGTGAAGGCGGCGAGCAGGTTGGGCGCGAGGCGGGCCAGGGCAGCTTTGGTCTCCAGGCTCACTCCCCGGGTTTCGTCCACGGCGTCGCTCAACGCCTGGCCAAACTCGGCGATCGACCCATAGCGCTCGGCGGGATCCTTCGCCAGGCCGCGCAGCAAGACCGAGGCGACCGGGCCGGGGATGCCGGGATTGATCTGGCGGGGCGAGGGAGGCGGGGTGTGCAGGTGGCGCTCGAAGAGTTCGTCGGTGGTCGCGGCGCTAAAGGGCCGCTGACCGCTCAGGAGTTCGTAGGCGGTGACCGCCAACGAGTACTGGTCGCTTCGACCATCCAAAGGCAAGTTAAGCCACTGTTCGGGGGACATGTAGGCGGGAGTGCCCGCGACCCGTTCGCTGCCCCCTTCGGTCCGCAAGCGGCCGAGGGCGCGGGTGATCCCGAAGTCGGAGAGGAGGGGCCAGTCGGCGCGGCCCAACAAGATGTTGGCCGGTTTGATGTCGAGGTGGACCAACCCCTGGTCGTGGGCGTGCTGGAGGGCCTGGGCAACCTGGACGATGATCCGGGCGGTTTCCACCGGGCCGAGGGGATGGTCGAGGGCGCTGAGGCGATCTTTGAGGGTGCCTCCGCCAACCAGGCGCATGACGATGAAGACGAGGCCATTCTCTTCGCCGTAGTGGTAGACCTCGACGAGGTTGGGATGGTGCAGGTGGGAAAGGTTGCGGGCTTCGTCGTGAAACCGCTCGCGAAAGCCCGGATCGCTGGCCAGGTGGGGGGCGAGGAGTTTGATCGCGACATCGGTGTCCAACCCGCGATCGTAAGCCCGATAGACCGTGGCCATCCCTCCCCGCCCCAACACCTCCCGCAGAACGTACTCCCCGTTCTGCAACTCCCGTCCAATCAGGTCCTCCGACGTTCCTTACCTCGCGCGCTTCTCTTAGCACTCGTATTCCTTGCTTGATCGGGGTGATTCTCTCCGATTCCAACCGAGCCGGCAAGTATCGGCCAGACGCTACCTGGTCGGCAGCGTGGCTCTATAATGTCGGAACGATCTTCGTACCGGAGGACACCTGATGACTACCGCAAGCCCGCTGTACGTCTACGTTGGCACCTATACCGAAACCTTGCCGCACGTCGTCGGCAAAGGAAAGGGCATCTACCGGTTCGTCCTGGATCCAACCAGCGGCGCGCTGACCCCCGCGGGTCCGGTCACGGAAACCGTGAGCCCGTCCTTCCTCGCGTTGCACCCGGAAGGGAGCGTCCTCTACGCCGTCAACGAAGCCGTCGAAGTCTCCGGCGAGCTGACCGGTACGGTCAGCGCTTTCGCGATCGATCCAAACGACCGGGGTCTGACGTTTTTGAATCGGCAGTCCACCCACGGCAATGGCCCCTGCCACCTCACGGTGGACGCCACCGGTGCCTACCTTCTGGTGACCAACCACGGCAGTGGCAGCGTCGCGGTGTACCCCATCCTCTCCGACGGCAGCATCGGCGCGGCGAGCGACGTCGTTCAACACGTTGGCTCCAGCGTCCATCCCCGGGCCCAATTGGGCCCGCACGCTCACTCCGTCAACTTCGACCGCGCCAATCGCTTCGCCTTCGTCTGCGACAAAGGCATCGACAAGGTCGTGATCTACCGTTTGGACCACGCGACTGGAAAGCTCATTCCCAACTCTCCGCCGTTCGCGTCGGTGCGACCCGGCTCGGCGCCCCGCCACCTCGCGGTTCACCCGTCACGTCCCTACGTCTTCCTGATCAACGAAATTTCGTCGACGTTGACGGTTTTCCAGCTCGACGAGGAGACCGGGGCGCTCGACGAGATTCAAACCGTCTCCACGCTCCCCGAGGGTTACACCGATCGCAATACCACCGCGGATCTCCGCGTGCATCCGAACGGCAAGTTCGTCTACGGCTCCAACCGCGGACACAACAGCCTGGCGATCTTCGCGATTGACGACGGGACCGGCCACCTCACCTCGCTCGGGCACGAATCGACCCGCGGCGAAGTCCCGCGCAACGTCAATTTCGATCCCTCGGGCCGGCTTCTCCTCGCCGCGAATCAGAACAGTGACACCGTCGTCGCGTTCGCGGTGGATCCCGACCGGGGAACGCTTACCCCCACCGGCGCGGTCACCAACGTCCCGTCGCCGGTCTGTATTCACTTCATGCCGCATCGGGAGGAATAAGCTCATGGCCGACGGACCGCGCGCTCTCCAACCCCACGAATGGGACCAGTTGCACGAGTTGCTCGCGAGCGCCTTTCGTTCCCCAAGTGGTCGGCGCCCAGATCTCGATGGCTCCTGGCTGCTGCACGAGCAAAATCGCACGAATCTGCGGGTCATCGCCGAGGATGGCAAGGTCGTCAGCCACGCCGGCATGATTCACCACCACGTGTCGCTCTTTGGCTGTACCGTTAAAGTGACCTGCGTCGGCGAGGTTGGAACCTACGAAGCGTACCGCGGTCGCGGCTTTGGCTCCCAGGTCTTTCAGGACTGCTGCGACAAGGCCGCGGCCGACGGTGTGGACTTCATGCAGATTTCCGGCGGTCGCTCCCTCTACACCCGGGTCGGCTGCCGACGGCCCCGTGGCGAACTCGATTTTACAATCACCTCGGAGAACGTCGCCGCGGTGCGGGCCGCCGCCGAGCGGTTCGACCTAGCCGCCATCGACGTGGAACACGCGACGGAACTGAGCCGGATTTCTCGGATCGAATCGGTTCGCTTCTTTCGGCCGCTCGACGAGTGGCGGCTAGCCCTGCGGCGCGGCAAAGTCCTCTGGCGCGACGCGGACTTCTGGGGAATCCGCCGAGGGAGCGAACTGCTGGCCTACCTCTTCGTCAATCCGCCAGCGGCGTTGCGCCGCGCTCCGGATAGCCCGCCTCGCCTTCGGGTCGCGGAGTACGCCGGGGACCGCGCGGCCATCTTCGCCACTCTGCCTTTCCTGCTGGACCATTACGACACCCCGGTCGTGAGCCTCTACGTCCAGCCGGACGACTCGCCGTTTCTTCAGCGATTATCCAGCGTCGGCATCGCGGGAGAAGCCAACCGCGGAGGACACACCACTATCCGAGTCATCAACTTCGTTCAGCTCATGGAGCGCTGCCGGCCGCTTCTCGCCGAGCGGCTTGGCGACGACTTCGCCCGGGAACTCCGCTTCGCATCGGATGAACGACCGGGAAGTCCACACGGCGGCTTCACAATCTCGCGACAATCCGATTCGGTGCGCCTACCTTCGGTTGGCGCGCTAGCAAACTACCTCTTTGGCGTATCGGAAGGCGATCCGGTTGTACCCGACGGTTCGCCTGCGTTAGCCGCCGCGCTCGCTCCCGCGTTTCCCTTCCCGACCTTGTGGTACGGCGTCAGCTACGTTTGAACCCCTTGAATCCTCCGTCGTTTACCAATCTGTAACCGATCAGGAGATATTCAGGCGATTACAAGTGAATTTCGAGAGGCTTTCAGGGGCAAAGTTGTGTACTTATTCCGATGGATTTCTCCATCCGGAGTCGGCGATTCTACCGGTTGCCGGTAGGGAAAGCAGGAGCAAAGGACGAGAGGAGGGGAATGTCGGTAACTGTCTCTGACGACAGTCGGAGGTCGGAGTAGATCGGCGTAAGCAGAGAGCCGGTGCTCCGGAGTTTCGCGGCTTTGGATTTTCGCTCTATCGGAGGACGAATGACCCCGGATCAGATCTCACAAGCGATTGCGGGCTCACTGGCGGATGGCGGAGAGCAACTTCTGGAAGGAACCTTAGCGGCAATCCTTCCCATCCTGTGGCTTCTGATGATCGCCCTGCACCTCGCGCGGCCGTACATGCTGAACGTCGTGCAAAAGTTCTCGCTCCGCCTCGGCGCGGACATCTGGTGGCTCGCCTACGTCGCCCTGCGCGACTTCGTGATTCTGCTCACCTTCGCACTCAGTTTCATGTTCTTCTTCCCGGACGTGATGAAGAGTAAGGAACTTCCGGTCACCGGTCCGTTCGCCGCCCTCTGTCTCTTCGCGGTACTGGTCGTGAAGTTGGTCCGCGACGTGGACGAAGACGTCGGCGCGTTTCGTCTTACCGGCATCCTTCTCGGCGTGGGCGCGCTTCTCTATCTAGTTCCGACCCTGTTGGGCGTGCAAGCGTTTCAAGGCGACACCCCCACCGGTTTGGCGGCGGCGCTGATCTCGAGTACGAACCTCGGCTTTGCCCTGGTTGCGACCTATATCTCGCTCGTCGGAGTGGGTTTGCTGGGCCTGTACGCGGCACTTTACACCCTCGGTTCGGCAAGCGATCCCGGCCATTAAGGAGTGCGCGATGGCAGGCTTTCGGTTCACTTTCGATTCCACCCAGTGCCTTAACTGTGGCGTGTGCGTCGACGTTTGTCCGGTTCACTGTCTGGATATGACGCGACCCCAGGGCGCTGGCCCGGAATCGCCCGACGAAGTCACGAACGTTCCCGGTCAGAACCAGAACTGGATGACGATCTTCCCGATTCAGATCGCGCGCTGCACCGGTTGCATGGTCTGCATGATGGAGTGCCCGACCGACATTATCGATGTCGAGAAGGTCGACGGCGAAGTGACCTTCGCACCAGCCCAGGGACCATTGGTTCGCGAGGCGGGCTACGATAGCCAGCATTGGCAAGGCCTCTCTGATTTCACTCGGGTGTCCCGCAAGGACCGACCGCTCGGCGACCCCTGGGGCGCGTCACCGAAATGGCGGCCAGTCCGCCGGAGCGGAAGCTGGCAAGTCTGGCGTACCTGGCAAAGCCACGACGACTTCGCGAAAGCCACGGCCACTCCGAACGCGAAAACGTCGACCGACAAGGAGTAATCGATGACACCGGATAAGCTCACCGAAGCCATCACGTCCGGTCTCGTGACCGGCGGCCAGGCGTGGATCATTCAGACCGCCGCGGCTATGCTGCCCGCGTTTTGGATCCTGAGTCTGGCCCTGCACCTGAGTCGACCATACATGATTCGCATGCTCCACAAGTTCACCCTGCGCTTCGGCGCCGACATCTGGTGGCTGGCCTACGTGCTCATGCGAGACGCCGTCATGCTTATGACCTTTGGACTGGGCATCGTCCTGTTCTACCCCAATCTGGTCACGGCGGACGCGCTGCCGCTCACCGGTTCCCTGGCGACCGCGCTCTTGCTCGTCGCCCTGGCCCTCAAACTGACTCGCGACGCCGACGACAACGCGGCCGACTTCCGATTGACGACACTCATTTTCATCGCCGCGTCGGCTTTGTATCTCATTCCACAGGTATTCGGCGTCGAAGCTGCCGACCAGGACTACATGACCGCGGTCAGTTCGTTTCTGACGACGAACACCAACGTCGGTCTCGCGATGCCGATCCTCTATCTGAGCTACGTCGTGCTGATCGCGACGTCGATCTATCTCTTCGTCTTCGTGACGTTCCTGAAGGTGAAGGAACCGGTCTCGCGGCGGCCCCGGGTCGCCCCCACCGTCGAGCGCGCGGCACGCGCTGGGTAATCGCGTTTCGCATTCCGGACCCCCGCGACGCGCCGTCTGGCGGGAAGTATCGCCAGACGGCGCGTTGGTTTTCTCGCCCCGGATCCCACCGCCGAGCAGGTCAACCATTTGGCATCGTAGCAATCTCGTGGGCCCACTCCCGAATCGACTCCCAGTTGCGAAAGTCGCCGGTCGGCGCGCCGACAACCTTCGTGATAATCCGCTCGCCAAGGCCAAGGGCGCTCGGATCGAGTTTGCCGGCAAAGTTCGCGTAGCCGCGCGCCCCGGTAAGCTTGACCAGATCGGCGACGATCGCCGGATCGCCGTGCGGCTTCGGGTCATCGGCTCCAATTGGTCCGCTGCTGAATAGCCAAACCGGGACGCAAACGAGTTCCTCTCGGTGATCGAGCACGAACTGCCGAGCCTCCGCTAGCCAATTTCCCACGTACACCGCGCTGCCGAGCACGACTCGATCGTATCCGTCGATCGTGTCAACTGATCCGACCGCGAGTAGGTCGACTGCGTTTCCCGCGGAACGCAACTCATTGGCGATCGCCCGGGCGATCTCTTCGGTACTGCCGTGCCGGCTTGCCACGGCCACCAGAATCTTCAATTCGTACCTCCTACCGTATCGGCGTCGCCACCAGGAAGCTGAATCGGGCCAACCACCGGAGGCAATTCATCCAATCGACTGTCAGGTTAGCGCTCCGAGGTTGCCCCACGGGTTACCCCGGGTAAAGTCGACGTAAACGCGACGCACCCGTTTCGGCACCCGATTGCCCGCGGTTGGTTAGCTCCCCGCAACTATTCCGGCGACGCGCACGTCTTAGAGTCGAGAGAGATTCGGACGAAGTGGCCGGAAGAGAGTGAGACCATGGCGCAACGGCAAGACGAGGGATGGTACTCCGACGTGACGAGACCGGTCGAATCGCGGCAGTCGAACGCGGGTAGTCTGGTGCTCGGGGTTATCCTGGTGATCGTCGGCACCCTTTTCCTGGTTCGAGAGTTTACCGGTCCAAACTTCTGGCACTGGGCCTGGCCGCTGATCGTTGTCGCGGCGGGAGGATTGCTCTTCGCCGGCTTGTTTGCCGGCGGAAAGCCGGTGAGCGGACTCGCGATTCCGGCGAGCATCGTCACGACAACCGGGCTGATCCTGCTGTTCCAGAATACCTTTCACCTGTGGCAGACCTGGGCCTACGCCTGGGCGCTCGTCGTTCCAACCTCGGTGGGTCTGGGAATCTGGGTTATGGGATGGTTGGAAGGCAAGCCTCGGCCGCAAGAGGTGGGCCGTCGAATGGCCGAGATTGGATTCGTGATCTTCCTCGGCTTCGCGGCGTTCTTCGAGTTGATCGTGAACCTGAGCGGTCTCTGGCACGGGACCAGCGGTGCGATTGTCGCGGCGATTCTGATCCTCGGCGGGGCATACATCCTCACCCGGCCGAAGGAAGAACCCTTCGGACGGTGACGAATGGCAGTCCCAAGGGAGGAAGTCATGAAGGTTATCCTCTGGCCTTTTGTCGCACTCTGGCACGTGGCGACGACGCTCGTCGGACTGACTGGACGGCTGATCGCGATTGTCCTGGGCCTGGTCCTGATTGTCGTCGGGGTCATTTTGACCGCGACGGTTGTCGGCGCGGTCGTCGGCATCCCGTTGATCGGTTTGGGCCTCCTTCTGATCGCCCGCGGCTTGTTCTAGGCGCCCAGGCAGTCCCGTCCTGACCCAGGAATCGGGTCAACTCGTGCTGGGAAGGTCGTAAAATTGACGTAGCCCAGTGGAGGATCAAACCTCCCGCGAGGTAACCATCAGTAACGCGATGATGGGCCGGGGCATCGACGCTTCGACACGTCATCTTGGCTTTGCTCGCAGCCCCAGTCTTGGGAGGACACATGGCGACGACGATGTACGCCGCGACCGGCGACGCTCTCGCGGTTATTCACGCGCGGAACGGCGGTTGGACGACGAATCTTCAATTGGTTGGCAAGCCGACCCAGTGCGTGGCAGCGGACCCCTTGCGACCGGAACTCGTCTTCTGCGGCACCTTTGGGAACGGCCTCTGGAAGAGCGAAGACGCCGGAGCCACCTGGGAGATGGTTGGCGAAGGGATCAGCCATCCGGAGATCATGGCCGTCGCGGTGAGCCGCGCCGAACGGGTTGGCGATCGCGGCGTTGTCTGGGCCGGGACCGAACCGAGCCGACTGTTTCGCTCGGAAGACGGGGGAGAAACCTGGATCGAGCGCCCAACGTTGCCGCTGCTTCCCTCGGCGCCCACCTGGAGTTTTCCTCCACGCCCCTGGACCCACCACGTCCGCTGGATTCAACCGGATCCCGACGTCGCGGAACGCCTCTACGTCGCGATCGAGCTTGGTGGGGTGATGCGTAGCCTGGACGATGGTCTCACCTGGGAGGACCGCAAGGTCAACTCGCAGTTCGATGCCCATACTCTGCGCGCGCCGCGCCTCGCGCCCGGTTACCTCTACGAGGCCGCTGGCGGCGGCTTCGCCGAGAGTTTTGACGCCGGCGCGACCTGGCAGCGCGACGACACCGGCCTCCCCTGGCACTATCTCTGGGGGTTGGCGGTCGACCCGGCCGATCCGACGACGCTCGTCGTCTCGGTCTCTCCCGGCGCCCGCGAAGCCCATTACGGTCCGCAATGGGCGCGGTCGACGATTTGCCGGCGCACCGGCGAGGGAAATTGGGAAGAAGTCAGCGCGGGTTTACCCGACCCCAAGGGAACACTCGCCTATGTCCTGGCCGCGCACGACGCCGAGCCCCACACCTTCTACGCCGCGCCGCACCAGGGCGACATCTACCGTTCCAACGACGCCGGCCGCGGTTGGGAAGCGCTGAATGTCTGGCCGGAGGGTTATCATCCGAAAAACGTCACCGGCTTAGTCGTGGTCGAACATTAGAATTTAATAATGCCCCTGGGAATGAGCCGCCAGGTCCCGTCACGTTCCTCCATCGGCCCAGTTAAACTGACTCGAGCGGCTGCTTGTTAAGGAGGTGGTGGCCAATTTCATAGAAGCCAACCAACGGGGGTATAGTTTTGTCTGGCTGGAGAAAATGGCTCACCACGCTTCTCGCGATTTTCGCCGCGCTCGTCCTCGCCTTCCGCATCCCGACGGGCCAACTGGCCGCGGCCAGCGGAAATAACCAGTTTGGCCTCGACTTCGTTAGTCCGCCGGGCCAGGTCGCCAGTTCGACCCGCTTCGGACAGGCCAGCGCGACCGGCGTCACCTGGGATCGCTTTCCGATCTACTGGAACAATCTTCAGACGAGCCAGGGCGCGCCGATTGACTTCAGCTCAACCGACGCGCAGGTCCAGGCGGACCTGGCTCACGGACTGCAGATTCAGGCCATCCTGGTCGGCGCGCCGGATTGGGCCACGACGGCCAACGGGCCGGACCTCGACGCCTGGTCCAGTTTTGTCTCACAGACCGTGGCGCATTACCACACCCAGATTCACTACTGGGAGATCTGGAATGAGCCCGACCTGCTCGACGCTCAGGGCAAGGGTCAGTACTGGTCCTGGGGCGTACCGGCCTACTACCAACTCCTGAAGACCGGCTATCTGGCGGTCAAGTCAGCCGACCCCAGCGCCACGGTCATCCTCGGCGGGCTGGCGTTCCCCTACAACAATCAGAACTTCTTTCCCCAACTCCTCGCCCAGATCAGTCAGGATCCTTCGGCGGCCGCTAACCACGGCTATTTTGACGTTCTGGCGTTCCACAGCTACGATCGCGTCTCCCGCATGTACGAGCTCCCACTGGGTTATTTCGGCAGCCCCAGCTTCGCCGGCTTTCGCCCCTTGCTAACGGCCGCCGGCATAAACGTGCCCATCTGGGTCAACGAGCTAGGCGTCCCGGTCTGGGATTACGCCAGCGGGCAAAACGCCCCCGGCCGGGCGACCTCGGACGAGCAGGCGTCGTACATCGTCGAGGCGCTTGCCGACGGCCTCGCGGCGGGAATCAATCAGTTCTTCGTCTTCCAACTCTACGACGACGGGGCCGGCGCGGTGGATCCGCACACCAACTTGCCGGCCGAGTTCTTCGGACTGATCGCGAACGATGGCACGATCCGGCCGGCGTTTCACGCCTACCAGAACGCGATCGGCCTTTTTACCGGCGCGCAGTCGGTCAGCCACCTCATCGCCCTGCGCGGCGCGAAGTTCAATAACCACAAAGGAATCGAGGTCGTCACCCTCTACGGCACGAGCCGCGGCACGGTGACGGTCGCCTGGAACGACGATCCGGGAAGTCCGGTCTCGATTGCGATTCCAACCAGCAACCCCTCGGCCACTCTCCTCGACAAGTTAGGAAACACCGTCGGGCAGGTCAACGCGCAGTCCGGAAACTTCACAGTGAGCCTCCCCGGCGCGACCAACAACAACAACTTCGACTGCTTTACCCCGCACGGCTGCGATCCGAACGATTACATCATCGGCGGCAACCCGGTGATCCTCGTCGAGAACGACCAGACCGTGCCAAACGTCACCTTCGACCCGCTGCCGTTCGACTCCACCGCGCCGGTCCACGTCTCCTGGCACACCACCCAGCAGCAGCCGAGCGGCACGACCTATGACGTTCAATATCGCGATACCGCCGACGGCGTCTGGCACGACTGGTTAGTGGGAACCGCGTCCACCTGGGCCGACTTTGGCGCGGGCACCATGGAGCTGCAGAGCGGCCACATCTACGAGTTCCGAGCGCGCGCCCACGACGCGTCCGGCAATCTCATCGGTGGGCAGGACTACCTCCCGCGGGCCCTGGCCTCGACGCAGATCATCGGCGGCAACGTTCAGGTCCCACCGGCCCAGTCTGACGCGAAGATCGAGATCTTCTGGCCACACGGCAGTTTGCCGGTGAGCAAGGCGACCCAGGCCAACGCGACGGTCGCGCTGTTCAACCACGGCACGCTGACCTCGGCCAATCTAAACGCCAACCCGGTGCTGCACCTCTGGCGCGCCCTGAATAACGGCGTGGCCGAAGAAGTCGCCACCGGCACGAAGCGCGCGGCTCAGGTCAATAACCTCCAGTATCCGCTCTGGGATTTCAACAATCTGGACGTCTCGGCCGCGCAGGATCCCAAGAACCGCGAGTACTTCTGGGTCACCGCGGATGGCCAGCGCGTCAACAGCGACGTCTGGACCCACGGCGTCGACGCGCGCACCTACTTCCCGCAACCGGACGTGCCGACCGGCGTGCTGCCCCAGGTTCCGAACGCGGTCGACGCCAAGATTGAGATTGTCTGGCCGCACGGCAATTTACCGGTGAGCCAGGCGACCCAGGCGAACGTCCAGGTGATGATCTTCGGGCACGGCGGCCTCCAGTCGGTCCCGACCAACTTCGCGGCGCCGGTCCGGCTGCTCAGCGGAGTGGACAACGCGCCGCTCCAGGAGGCGACGAGTTGCGACCGGGTGGACGTCACCCAGAACAACCTGACCTATCCCACCTGGGAGTGCAACAATGTGGACGTTTCCGCGGCCCGCGACCCGAAGCACAAGGTCTACTTCCGGGTCGAGGTTCTGGGGGTCACGACCTACTCCAACGTCTGGGCCCACGGCGTGGACGCGCGCACCTACTTCCCGAATCCGGATGTCCCGACCGCGGTCGCACCGTGAGACACTCACAAGTCAAACCGGGCCAGCGGGTTGGCCGGTCAAGCGGATCGAACGCGTGTAACCCGATTCTGTGGGAAAATGCGCGACGAGCACCTACACTGAGTCCACCTCGGCTGCGCTCCGGTTAGTTACTGGCGGAGGCCGGTGGACGGTGGGGAATCCGCAAGGTGGGCTCGGGACCATTGCGATAACGGCGGATCCACGCGCTCAAGAGGCGGTCGGTGATGCTGTAGCCCTCGGCGGTCGCCTCGATCAGATCCTTCGTCTTGAGACCGCGAATAGCCGCCTGTACCGAGGTAGGGGCGCCCAGGCGATGGCGAAGACGGTATTCCTCCGAGTAAACCTCGCGATTACCGTCAGCCGCGAGCGCCTTTAGCACGAGACGCTGGCCGCGGGACAAGCCATCCCAAATGATCGTGAATCGATCATCCTCGACCTCGAGAACCCGCTGAAAGGCATGGTCGACCAGCTCCGGAGTCAGCGACTGGTGGTGGAGGTAGGCGTGAGACCAGGCGAAGTAGGCCAATTGCTGGGTGTCGTGCGGATGGCACGCGGTTATCTCGAGGATGCGCTCGACGGCACCTTCCGAAACCAGCGTGGCGGTGGAAGCAAAGCGCGCGCGCAGAAACTCTTCGAAGGTCGGATAGTCAATCGCGCCGAGTGGCAATACCTTGGCCATGCGGTAGAGTGGTTGGTTAGTACTGGTGAAGACGTCGGTCATAATGTGGCGCTTGGACCCAAGAAAGACGTGGCTGACCTCGCCCTGTCGCTGAAAGACCGCTCGCATGGTAGCGGGCAGGTGGGGGTCGATGTTCACGACCTCCTGGAACTCGTCCATAATCACGACGACCGGCTTCTGGCGCTGCCCGGCGATCTCACCGGGCAGCGCCAGAAGTTCCCGAATGATCTGGTCCACGTCACGCTCGCCGATCGTGGTGGAAATTTCGACGACGGGCTTGCCGGCCTCGTCGATGGTGAACTTGGGTCGGAGGCTCAGCCGCGAGAAAAAGTCCCCAGCCTTTTTCCAGGCGCGGTCGAAGGGCACCACGAGGCCATCGTAGAGGGCGTTTGCGAGAGAGCTCGCGAACTCTGTCTTGGTCTCACTGATCATGAGGTCGACGTAAGCGACGAGCACACCCTCTTTCGTCAGGTCTTCCATTGTCTGGAACACCAGGCTCGTCTTGCCATAGCGACGCGGTGAGATGATGACCACATTCTGGCCGCTACGCATGTCCAGCTTCAATTCGGCTAGCTCTTCCGCCCGACCAGTGAAGTACTTGCCCGTCACGACGACGCCATACGTGAAGGGGTTCTCCATAGTTGCCTCCGGGATGTCGCCGCCAGTTATATGTAAGAGTATAACGCAACTAAGAATAACCGAGAAATCTCAACGCCCGATTAGTGCCGCGCTCCAGTTGCAGATTCCCATGGCGGAGAGGTCGAGGGAGAACGGTGCGATGAGAGTTTGCAACAACCTGACCGGAGGCTTGGGCCGTTCAGCCCCTGCAAGATCTCGTCGCCGAGCAGATGGAACGCGCCCAGGGCACCCCGTGAAAGGGTCGATCCCTCTGCCGCTACTACGGATCCAGCGGTACCGCGTGCCGAGCGACGTAGTCGTCGACCTCGGTCAGCGTCTCCGGACCGAAGTAATAGAACGGCTCGGCGTAGGCGATGCCGTAGGTCGCGCCGAGGTCGCGGTCGGCAGTGAGGAGGAATCGGCGAATGTAGGCTCGGTCGGTGGTTTCGGCGTCGCCGTCTAACTCCGGCAGGCGAAGGTTTCGCGCGGCCAGCTCGGCCTTCAGTCGCGAGCCGGTCGATCCACCCGGTCCCTGGGCCTTGTTTACGCTGATCGCCGCCACCTTGGTCTCGACGTGCGCGGAGACGTCCACGACGCGATTGAACGGCTGCCGGTGCCGAGCCACCCAGTAATACCGCTCCTGAACGGTGTGCGGCAGCACTCCCGCGACGAAGTGCTCCGGATAGTCCTTGTCCATGCCCGCCATCCAGCGCGCGGCTTCGACCGCCTGCGCGGTGAACCAGTGGTCCGGATTCTCCTCCCAGTGGCCCCAGGGATTGAAGGTAAAGAGCGTATCGACCTTGAGGGCGCGAAAGAGAAAGATCAGGCGAGCCCGCAATTCCAGCGCGGATTCGCCATCCATCCGGTGATTGCGATAACCGAGATTGAAAACGCGCTGGAACCCGAGCACTCTCCCGAGCTCTTCGACTTCCCGCTCGTTGCTCAGAATCGTCTCGCCGATGCTCGGGGTCGGCCCACAGTTCTCGTCGTTCGTGGTTTGAATCAAGTACGCGGTGTACCCTTCTTCGACGAGCTTGGCGATCGTTCCCCCACAGAAGAGGGGGATATCGTCGGCGTGGGGTTGAATCGCGGCCAGCACTTTGCCGGCGTGGGGCTTGCCGGTAACCGGTCCTTCGACGACGACCGGACTGTCGGGCTGGGGATCAATCGGGAACATCCTGTCTCCTCGCGCCTTGGCGCAACTCGTCGCGGCGACGCTCGTCCGCGGAAAAGTGCCCGGATGCTAACCGAGACCGGCCGCCACGTCAACCGAAGCCCGGTCGGCAAACGGGAGGCGAGTAAGCAGGGTCGACGGAACGGTTGACTCCCCGGGCAAAGCGGTGTTAAGAATGACTGGACGCTGGTCGTCGTCCGTAATTCAGGTTCGTCGCTCGTCGAGCAGGCGCCAAGAAAGGGCAAAGTCGGCATGGGGTCGGATAGCCCGCCCAACATTCTGATCGTGGAAGACGAACCCATCGTCGTCGAGGTCATCGAGCGATATTTGCGCCGCGAAGGCTACGCGGTGAGTGTCGCCGCCGATGGCGCCGCCGGGTTAGCGCGGGCGCGAGAGAGCCCGCCGGACCTTGTGGTGCTGGACCTCATGCTTCCCAAGCTCGATGGTCTGGAAGTTTGCCGGCTGCTCCGCGCCGAGAGTAACGTGCCGATCGTTCTGGTCACCGCCAAGGGGGAAGAGGCCGACAAGATTCTCGGGCTTGGCCTCGGCGCCGACGATTACGTCGTCAAGCCGTTCAGTCCGGGAGAACTGGTCGCCCGGATCAAAGCGGTACTCCGCCGAGCCCAATTCGCCCCGTCCACCGACGCCGGAGCGCTCCGCTTTGGCGAGTTGCGGATTATTCCCCGCCGGCGAATCGCCGAGGTCGCCGGCCAGGAGGTGGAGCTTACTCCGAAAGAGTTTGACCTGCTGCTCCACCTGGCCCGCCATCCCAATCAGGTCTTCACCCGCGAGCAGCTTCTCGACGCAGTCTGGGATTATGAATACGTTGGCGAGGGGAGCACGGTGACCGTTCACGTCCGACGTCTTCGGGAGAAGATCGAATCCGATCCGGTGCGGCCGCGCTGGGTCAAGACGGTGTGGGGCATTGGCTACAAGTTCGCTCCTTAAAGCGCCGCGCCGATTTCGGCTCGGATTGCCCGCGTCGCTCGCCGGACTAACCGGCGTAGCCGTCGCGCTGGCGGTCGCGGTCGCCGCCACCCTCCTGATCGCGGTGACCGTCTTCGGCGAAAAGGGACGCGATCTAACGTTGCTCGGCATCTTCCTCGCGACCTCCGGAACCGCGTCGCTGGCTCTCGGATCCGGAGGCATGGTGCTGGCCGAGCGGCAGCGGGCGGGATTACGCTTCAAACTGGCCATCGGCCACATTCTTGGCGTCGTCGTCCTGCTCATCAACATCGTCGTGACCGCGGTCCTGATGTTCCTCTCGTCGCACGACCTCGCGGTGTTGAGCCTGCTGCTCTTCTTTTCCGGTGCCCTGGCGATCTACTTCGGCGCTTCGCATAGCCGATCCCTCGTCCGCTCGCTGCGCGATCTCACCGACGCCGCGAGCCAGATGGCCGACGGCAACCTCGAAACGCGAGTCGAGACCATGGCCGGCGATGAAGTCGGCGTGCTCGGCGAGGCCTTCAATCGCATGGCGGCGCAACTGGAGGCTTACGCGGCCCGCCAGCGGGATCTCGAACAGGCCCGGCGCGACCTCATCGCGGCGGTCTCCCACGACCTGCGCACGCCGCTCGCCTCGATCCGGGTGATGGTCGAGGCGCTCCGCGACCACGTCGTCGACGATCCAGAAACCGTCGAACGCTATTACCAGACGATCCTCGGCGAAACCGGGCATCTCAACGCGTTGATCGAGGATCTCTTTGAGCTTTCGCGGATCGAGGCCGGTGTACTGCAGCTCGATCTCGCGCCGTCGTCGCTCCAGGATCTCATTGCGACGACGCTACGCAGCATGGAGCCACGCGCGCTCCAGAAGGACCTCGACCTCGTCGGCAGGGTTCCACCGGATCTCGCAACGATACGGATTGACGTGCGTCGAATCCAGCGCGTTCTGGTCAATCTGGTCGAGAACGCGATCCGTTACACGCCCCGGGGCGGTCGCGTAGCGGTGAGCGCCGTGGCTGACGCCGACCTGGTCCGCGTCGACGTGGCGGACAGCGGACCGGGGATCAGCTCAACCGATCTTCCGATGATCTTCGATCGCTTCTACCGGGGCGAGCGCTCGCGCTCCCGCGAAAGCGGGGGAGCCGGCCTTGGCCTGGCGATCGCTCGGGGCATCGTCGAGGCCCACGGCGGGACGATCGCGGTCGCCTCGGAACCCGGTCACGGGTCGGTGTTCAGCGTCACCCTGCCAAGGCAATCGTCCGCGACCACCCCCCGGTAACCACTGGCTGTCCGAGTTCTCGGCCGAACGTGGGCGCCGACGCCAGACGTATCCGTGTTGGCGGACCAATGGCAAGCGAGGAAGATGCCTGACATGTCGATTGTCGAAGTCAACAAGTTGTACCAGCGCTACCGCGTCAAGGTCGCGGGGGCCGACGCGACCACCCTGCTGGTGGCGCTCGCCGGGGTGTCGTTCGTTGCCCACATGCTCGTCGCCGGCAACTACGGGTACTTTCGGGATGAGCTGTATTACATCGCCGATGGCCGGCACCTCCAGGCCGGCTACGTCGATCAGCCGCTCTTGATGGGTTGGCTCGCGGCGCTCCTGCGCGTCACGATCGGCGACAGCCTGGTGGCCATCCACATCATCCCGGCGCTCGCCTGTGCCGGGATCATCGTGATCACCGGACTCCTGGCGCGCGAGCTGGGCGGTGGCCGGGTGGCGCAACTGGTAGCCGGCGTGGCCGCCCTGTTCACCGTCGACTTCATGGTTGGAGGGTCCATCTTCTCCATGGATGTGCTCGATCAACTCTGGTGGGCGCTTGCCAGTCTTATTCTTTTGCGCCTGCTGCGCGGCGATGCGCCGCGCTTGTGGCTGCTCGTCGGCCTGGTTGTCGCCATAGCTCTGTTGACCAAGCTGACCGTGCTCTTCTTTTGCCTCGCGCTGGTCCTGGCACTGCTCGTCACGCCCGAGCGTCGCTACCTGCGCACTCCCTGGCCCTGGTTGGCGGGGGGCATCGCTTTCTTGGGCCTGCTGCCCTACCTCATCTGGAACGCCCTCAACGGCTGGCCCACCTGGGAGTTCTATCACCAGTCCTATCAGCACTATGGCGGCGTCGGCACCAGCCCGCTGGACTTCTTCGTCGCGCAGATCGGCCAGATGAATCCGATCGCCGTCCCCCTGGCAGCGGCCGGCCTGATCTTCTACTTTCGCCCGACCGGCGCGCGGTATCGTCTCCTGGGCTGGACGTTCGTCTTCGTTTATCTGGTGCTCACGCTCTTGCGCACGAAAGCGTACTTCCTGGCTCCCGCCTACCCCATCCTGTTCGCGGCGGGAGCGGTGGTGTTCGAGCGATTCAAGTTGCGACCACGGCTCGCCTGGATCCGACCCGCCTATGTCGCGCTTCTTGCCCTCTCCGGAATCCTGCTGGCGCCGGATGTCATGCCTATCCTGCCGCCGGCCACGCTCGCGCGGGTCTACCCGGCCTACTCGCAGCCTCTTGGCGACCGCTTTGGCTGGGACAGTCTGACGCGGACCGTGGAGCAGGTCTATGCCGCTCTGCCTCCCGCGCAGCGCGCGCAAGCCTGCGTGCTGACCAGCAACTATGGTGAGGCCGGCGCGCTTCAACAGCTCGCCCCGCCCGGTCGCCTGCCGCCGGTCATTAGCGGTCACAACAACTACTATTTGTGGGGACCGGGCACCTGCACCGGTCAGGTGCTCATCCTGGTGGGGTTTTCGCCGAGCGACCTGCAGGGCGTGCACGCCCTCTACGCCAACCTCACGCTTGCCGCCACCCAACGGTGTCAGTACTGCGTGGCCTATGAGAAGAACCTACCCATCTACGTCCTGTCCAGTCCGAAAAGCTCGATCTTCCCGCGGCTGTGGCCTTCGCTCAAGCACTTTGACTGAGGGCTCCCCGATAGTCATCGGCGGGAGAAGTTGATCGCCTCTCGGCAAGTCGAAGGACTTCAAGATCTTGTAATACTTTCGTAAGAAAAGTCACGCCACGGTAAGCCCGGTAGCAGATGATCGTGTCGATCACTCCGGAGGTATCTCACCTTGAGCAAAAATCGGGGCGTTGGCCCGGACGGGGCGCTGGGCGGCTCCGCCGTTTCTGGTCCGGCTGCCGTGGCCATCGCGGCAACCGCGACGGCGGTAGCCATGGCGCTGATGTTCTGGGCTCGGGCAGCCTATCAGATTCGCACGTTGCCGGAGCGAATTCTGGAATGGCTCCTCCTCTTCGTGCCGCTCAATCTCTTCGAAAAAGGACTGCAGACCCTCGGCGCGAACGCCAAGGACGTCGCGCTCGACGGCGTGATCGTCGGCACGGCCGCTATTCTCTTCGGGTTGGGGATCATCGCGGCGCGGGGTCCGGTACGCGTCGCGATCGCGGTTGGCGTCGGCCTCTGGCTTTTCGCGATGGCCGTGGTCATGCCGGTCACTGGCGCGGGATTCTTCGCCACCGGTCTCTTTGAAGACGTTCTCCTGACGAACGTCAGCTATCTGGGCATCGCCTTCGCCTACACGACGGTGGTTCTCCTCGGCAAGACCCTCCGGCTCGGCCTGGCTACGCCGTCGGTTACCCCGTCGGAAACGGCGGGCAGTCGCGGTGGACCAACCATGCTTCGCCGCGCCTTCGTCGGCAGCCTGGCCGGAACCGGCGTTGCCTACGCCGCCACGCTCTGGTTTGGCCGCTCCGCCGGGTCGTCCGGTAGCGATCTTCCCCTCGCGACAGTGAGCAACGCCGCCCTGCCCACGCCGCCGGCTCCGGCGACGCGCCCGGCGATCGCCAGCGTTCCGTCGACCGCGACGGCCGTACCCGATACCGCGACCGCGGCCATCGCCCAACCGACGACGGCTCCGGCCGCGACAACAACCGCCGCGGTGACCGCGAGTCCGACTCCGGCGGCCGCGCTGCCGGTCGCGACTCCCACGCCGGCCGCGCCTCAACCGACGCCGACAATCACCATTCCTCCGGCTCCCTCGCCGGAGCGCCAGCTAAGCCGCAACAAGGACGGCGTCCTCGCCGGCGCGGTGCCGCCACCGGGCGAGGTAGCCCCGCTCTACACGCCGAACGGGACGTTCTACATCACGACCAAGAACGCGGCGGGCGATCCGGTCGTCGATCCGACGAAGTGGCGCCTGGCGATCGACGGCGAAGTGGTCAAGCCGGTCCAACTCGACCTGCGAGTCCTGTACCAGTTGCCGACTTTTCAAGTGACGAAGACACTCGAATGTATTTCTAATTTCGTGGTCAACTGCGAACAGGTACCCTTTGGCTGTAACCTGATTAGTAACGCGACCTGGCAAGGCACCCGCTTGAGCGACGTGCTGGCCCTGGCTGGCGGGCTCAAGCCGGGCGTGAAGTCTATCGCCATCTTTTCGGCCGACGAGTATAGCGCGTCGATTCCGCCGGATCCGCAGTTACTGTCGGAAACCTACCTGGTCTACGCGATGAACGGCAAGGTTTTGCCGCTCGAACACGGCTACCCGGCCCGTTTGCTCACCCCCGGTCGCTACGGGATGAAGAGTCCGAAGTGGGTGATCGGCATTCGGCCGATGAACCAGGTCTACGTCGACTGGTTTGGTCAGCGCGGCTGGAGTCACACCGCCCTCGTCAATACGATGACCCGGATTGACGTTCCCGGTAATGGCCAGACCCTTCCCCCCGGCGAACACCGCATCGCTGGTATCGCTTACGCCGGGAGCCGGGGCATTAGCCGGGTCCAGTTCAGCACCGACGGGCAAAAGTCGTGGCAGGCGGCGCGTTTCGTCGAGCAACCGGCCGGTCTCGACGAGTGGGCGCGCTGGGAGGGCACCTTCGTCGTCCCGGCGTCCGGAACCCTGAGCCTGGCAGCCCGCGCTTTCGACCGAACGGGCGCCTTACAGGTAGAGAACGATAACCCGACGCAGCCCAACGGCGCGACTGGTCTGCGGGTCATCGAGATCAAGGCTGGCCCAGCATAAACCTGAACGTCCTACCGAGGTCGTAGCGCGGGGGCTTGTCCCCTGCAAGGGAAAATGCACGGGCGGGGGACAAGCCCCCGCGCTACAAGGGCAGGTGGTCTGGTTAATCGATTTCAAGGTGGAGTTCTTGTTGCCTAAACAGGTCGACCAGCGTCCGGCGGTTGCCGTGGTGATTCCAGTGATCGACGAAGAAGCGGCGATCGGTGGGGTTATCGCCGGACTGCCGCGCGACGTGGTTTCGGACATCGTCGTCGTCGACGGGGGCAGCCACGACCGCACCGCCGAGGTCGCGGAACGGGCCGGCGCGCGGGTCGTCGTCGAGCGGCGGCGAGGCTACGGACGCGCCTGCGCCAGCGGCGTCCTGGCCACCACCGCCGAGGTCGTCGTCTTTCTCGACGGCGACGGATCGGACGACGCCAGCCAACTGGGGCGCGTCGTCGCTCCGTTGCTCGGAAACGACGCCGACCTGGTTCTGGGCCGGCGGCTCCAGCTGGAGGGCGCGGCGCTTCCGGTGTACGCGCGGGCCGGGAATACCCTCGCCGCGGCGATCATCTCGGTTCTCTGGCGGCAGCGGATCCGGGATCTACCCTCATTCAAAGCCATTCGCCGCCGGGACCTCGTCGCGCTGGGCATGAGTGAGGCCACCTACGGCTGGACCATCGAGTTGATCGTGAAGGCCGCGCGGCGGCGACTGCGGATCCGGGAGATCCCGCTGGCGTATTTGCCCCGGGTCGGCGGGCAATCCAAGGTTAGCGGCAATCCGCGCGCGTCAATCAGAGCAGCGATCGCCATTTTGCGCGTCCTCGCCCGGCACGGCCTGGGGCGAGGCGACCCCGACCCGAACGCACCATCGCTCGTGAGGTAGGAGCATGCGGTATCCCCGCGGTCCGAAGGCATCGCCCCGGCTTGCCCTCGCGGTCATGGCCAAAGCGCCGATTCCCGGCGAGGCGAAAACCCGCCTGGGCGCGACCCTCGGTCATCAGCGGGCGGCTTCCGTTTACAGCGGCCTGCTCGCCGACACCCTGGCTATCGTCGACGCGCTGGCCCGCCAGTTTGACGGCGCGGAACGGCTGGTCGTTTGTCCGAACGCCGAGCACGCGAGCCAGCTTGGCCGAATCGCCGGTCCAGAGTGGACGATTGCTCCACAGCAACGGACCGGACTGCTGGGCGGAATCGCCGACGCCTTCGATTTTGGATTTGCCCGCGGCGCCAACCTCGTGGTCGTCACCGACGCGGATAGCCCGCTCGCCCTGGCTAACTACCTGGCCGACTGCGTGGCCTTGACCGTCGACTCGGATCTCGTGCTTGGTCCGACCCGCGATGGCGGCTATTACCTGATTGCCGCCGGCGAGTCGGCGCGGCCGCGCCTCGCGGACCTTCTCCTTGGCGTCACCTACGACAGCGCGACGATCTGTGCCGCCACCACCGCGCGCGGGCGAGCGCTCGACCTCAGCGTTGGCTTCGGTCCGCGCGACCTGGACGTCGACACGCGCGACGATCTGCGCGAACTGACCAGCCAACTGGCCGCCGTGCCGTCGCCGTTGTTGGCGCAGACCCGGGGCCAGCTCGACCAGCTTTCGCGTGAATCCATCTTAGATGCCCAACCGATGATGAGAAGGGCAGGGAGATGACCATGCAGCAGGACAACCCGACATCGCAAAAATCCGAGACGATGGCAGAAAACGGCCGGCGAGCGTTCGTCACTGGCGGCGCGGGATTCATCGGTAGCCACCTGGTCGATCGGTTACTCGCCGACGGTTACGCGGTCACGATTTACGATAACCTGTCCTCCGGAGACCTCGCGCTCACTTCCCAGCACCGCGACAACCCGCACTTCGCGGTCGTTCGGGGCGATATCCTCGACGCGGAGTCCCTCACCGCGGCGATGCGCGGCCACGACGTGGTCTGGCATCTCGCGTCGAGCACCAATATCCGGGCCGGTGCCCGCGACACCGAAGTGGACCTACGATGCTGCGTTATCGGAACTCGCAACGTTCTGGAAGCGATGCGCGAAACCGGCGCGCGACAATTGCTCTTTGCCTCGTCCGGCGTCGTCTATGGCGATTTCGACGCGAATCCCCTGGAAGAGAGCGCTGGCCCGCTGTTACCGGTCTCCCTTTACGGCGCGGGCAAACTGAGCGCCGAAGCCTTCATCAGCGCCTACTGCCACCTTTTCGACATCCGCGCCTGCTCCTTTCGCTTTGCCAACGTCATCGGGGAACGCACCAATCACGGGGTGGTTTACGACCTGGTCATGAAACTACTCCGCACCCCCGCGAGTCGGGAACTTGAGGTACTGGGAGACGGCCTGCAGCGCAAACCCTACCTGCTCGCCGAAGAGTGTGTCGACGGCATGCTCTTCGCCTTCCGCGAGGTGCCGATGACCGCGGCGCGCCCCTGCGACATCTTCAACCTGGGAACCGATACCTCGATCAGCGTCGGCGAGATCGCTCAGATCGTCGTCGAAGAAGTTGGCCGCCCCGGGGTGACGATTCGCTACACTGGCGGCCGGCGCGGTTGGGCGGGGGACGCGCCGGTCATCCTCATGGGCGCCGAGAAGTTGCGGCGCCTTGGCTGGACTGCCCAACACACCTCGACGGAGGCGGTACGGATCGCCGCTCGACGCCTGGTCGTCCGGCACGCGTCGCGGCCGGTTATGGTCGGGGCCGATTAGTGTCCCGACCGGCCGGAGGTTTGGGGGTATCCCCCGAAACCACTTTAATCGAAAACAAGGGTGACAGCGGCACGCCAAAGCTGGATCGTGGCCCCACCGATGCATCTGGCCGAGCGGTGCTGGCGGTCCTGTTTCTGGCAGTTCTCTGGGCGGCGCTCTTTTCCTACCTGGCGATCGCCCGACACGACGCGTTCGAATCCAACGCGTTCGACCTCGGCTACGTCACCCAAACCCTGTGGTACACCGATCACGGCCAACCGTTCCGATTCACGACCATCGACGGGTTGCCGGTGAGTCCGGAGGGCACCCTGGACGTCCGGCAGCTCCATCAACCGCCGTCGCTGCTGGCCTTCCACGTCGAACCGCTGCTCCTGCTCGTCGCGCCGATCTTCGCGATCTGGCCGGACTCGCGATTGCTCCTGGTGCTCCAGGCAGCGGCGCTGGCGGCCGGTGGCGTCGTCGCGGCGGCGCTCGCCCGGGCGCGCCTCGGCGATCCGTCCGCGGTAGTCGTCTTTGGCATCGCCTTCTTATTGTCGCCGTCGGTCGCCGCGGCGTCCCAGTCGGATTTCCACGCCGTCTCCCTCGCCGCTTCACTCGGTCTGGCGACCATCTATTGCCTGGCGACCGGTCGCAAGCGACTCGCCCTGGTGGGCGCCCTCCTCACCACCGCCGGACGCGAGGACGCCGCGCTGCTGATGACCGCGCTCGGCGCGTATCTCTTCATTCGCGGAGAGATCGCGCGTCGGCGGGCCACGACTGGCACGGCGAGCGACCGATCGCCGTTCGATGGTTACCGCGACCTTGGCCTGCGGATCTTCCTCGTCGCCGGCGGCTGGACCGTCATCGCCTTCGGCCTGATCATGCCCTTTTTCAACGGAACGATCGCCGCGATCCGACGGGGCGAACCCGCCATGGGATCGATCTTCTGGCATCGCTACACCTGGCTCGGCGCGAGCCCGCTCGCCGCGCTGGTAAATATCGCGCGGGATCCCGGTCTTCTCATCAACTGGTTCGGTCAGGGCGACGTTCAGGCATTCCTCGCGACCCTGGTACTCAGCGGCGGCGTCCTGGCGCTGCTCGCTCCGGATCTGCTGCTGGTCGCCTCGCCGATCATCGCGATGAACGCGCTCTCGTCGTTCGACTGGATGCGCTCCGGCGGCGCGCACTACAGCGTCATCATCATTCCCATTCTCATTGCCGCCGGAATCGAGGGAACGCGACGCTTGCGCGCGAGGATCCACGGGCGCGGCGCTCAATGGGGCGCGCTGGCCGTCGTTCTCCTCGCGGCGCTCGCCAACCACGTCTGGCTGGGTGCCTCGCCGCTCGTCCCCGGACTGACCTGGCCGACGCCGGGCCCACGTCAGCAAGCCGTCGAAGCGATCCTCGCGAAGATTCCAAGCGCGGCTTCCGTCTCGGCAACCTCCGGCGTCTATCCCCACCTGGCCAGCCGCCCCCAGGCCTACTGGTATCCGGCGATAAACGGCGCCGATTACCTGGCGATCGACGCGGTGAGCAGCTCGAATCCGATCGGGCGCCGGGAGTTGCAGGCGCGGGTCACCGCGACACTCGCCAGCGGGAGTTATCGGGTCGCGGCGGCCGCGCCGGGCTTTCTCCTCCTCGAACGCGCGAATCTTTTTGGAGGAGTGGAAGAATCGGCGGTAAGCAACGAGATACCCAATCAGTTCTACGATTTCGCTCGCGCCACCCCGGCGGAGCGCGACCGCGCGACTGCCCTTCCGGACATTCGATTCGGCTCGGGCCTCCATCTCGCCGGCTACCGCGTCGAGAAACTGCCAACCCAGACGGTGTTTGGCCCGACCGCGCGAGTCACGACCTTCTGGCGCCTCGACCAACCACTGCGCCAAGATCTCAACTTCGTCTTCTACCCCACCCGACGTTCCGACGGTGCGATCGTCGGCGACCTGCGCGACGCCGCGCCGGAAGCGATCTGGTATCCCACGAGTAAATGGCAGACCAACGAAACGGTCACCCTGACAATCCTCCTGCCCCGCGAGCGCGACCTCCAGGCAGTCGGCGTTGCCGTCGAGGACCCAACCACCGGCCGCCTACCGATCGAGGCCAGCCCCACGGCCGTTCTCTGGGATCATCGGAAGATTGCTCAGATCACCCGCTTCGACGAGGGGAAATAACTCACCCCGCCCGCCATCCCAATGCTTGACGGTTCTGGACACGACAACTACGCTAGTTCCAATAGCAAAAATCTACCTACGCAGGATACTCTCATGCCCGGTCAATCAACTCGCGTTCCCCCCGGATCCCTCGCGCCGGATTTTCGACTGGCGACCGCCGACGGTCGCGCGGTGCAACTGTCGGACTATCGCGGCCGCGCGAGCGTCGTCCTCGTCTTTCTCCGCAACGCGCGTTGACCGTTTTGCCGACGGCATCTCGCGCAGTTGCGCGACGACTACGACCAGTTCACCAAACGGGGCGCCGAGATTATCGGCGTCGCGCCGCACGGCCCCGACGAGGTGAGAAGCCTCGTCGAGAGCATCCGCGTGCCATTTCCGGTTCTCGCCGACGAAAACCGCGAGGTCTTCGCGCAATACGAAGTCGAGAGTCGCCCGTGGTCACTCGGCCAGCGGCCCGGCGTCTACGTCGTCGACGCCAGCGGCATGATTCGCTGGGCCCACGTTGGCTGGCAGCAGTGGGATATTCCGACCAACCGCGAGGTGCTGGCGATTCTGGATAACCTCGAACCCACCCAAAAGGTCAGCGACGGACGGTAACCGTCAGGGTCTCACCAGCGCGGATCGTTTGCTCGCCGCGCAGGTCAATCCGGATCCGGTTGTCCGAACTCTGAACCGCTACCGTGAGCGCGCCCTGGGGAGTGCTCACCGCGACCGCGAAACGATCGGCCGGGGCGGCCAGGGCCGCTTCGATCGTTCGCAAACGAAGCGTGCCGTGGAGAACCCGCAACCGGCACTCCTGGCCGTCCGAGGTGCGGGATTGTTCGTAGCTTCCCCACGCCGTTCCGGTGCTGAAGAAGCCGCGGAAGTCCTCCGCGTTGATCCGTGGCGCGAAGCCAATGCGGGCTTCCGGGGCGCTGTACTGGTATCCGCTGAGCGCGAGCAGCAGCGACCAGCTGGAGAGAGCGCGCGCGTAGTGATTTCCGCACTCGAACTCGTTCCAGGGATTGCGCTTGACGCCGTCGTGACGCTCCCGCACGCCTTCGACGATCGCTAGCCCTTCGTCGACTAGCCCTTCGTAGATCAAATGGGCCGCGACCTGATACTCGATGCCGGTCCAGCACTCGTCGGCGTAGGGGAAAGGATAGCGCGGTCGGCCCCCATTCGGCCAGGAGCAGAGCAGTAGTCCGGCCTCGTCGTTCAGCGCGTAGGTGCGCTGGCAGCTATCGTGGTTGGCCAGGCTGGTCTGCCAGTTGTGCCGATAGATCGACTCGACCGCCGAGCGGACCCGCTCCGCCGGAAGTAAATAGCCCAGACCGACGACGTGCGCGAACCACTGGCCGAGCAATTGGTCGGAAAGGCAACCGGGCCCGTACTGGTAGCGCGGCATCTCCTCACCGGGCACCAGCGCCGAGGCGTGCCACTCCGGTCGGCGAGTGGGAGGCGGAATCTCCGGACGCGACACCTGCTGCACGTAGAACGCGCCATTCCAGAGGGCCGCGTCGAGGCGGGACTTCCCGCTCTCGAAAAGACGCTCGTACTCTTGAGCGTTGGCGTCCTCGCCGAGGTAACGCGCCAGCAGCGCGGCGGCCTTCAGCGCGCCAAGGTACAGCGTGCCCATCAAAGTGTTCGGCCCGTAGAACTCGATATCGTAGGTGTTGTGCTGCTCCCCCTCCATCACGCCGTCGCGGTCGACGTCCCACTGCTGCCAGGCGAAGGCGAGGGCGCGCTTGGCGTGGGGCCAGAGCTCGCGCAGAAAATGATCGTCGCCGGAAATCTGCCACTCCCGATAGAGTTTGAGAATGCAGCCCATTTGACCGTCGGCGGCGGCTTCGAAGTCCCAGAGGGCGCCGGAGGTCACCGGCAGGAGGGTGCGGAACGACATCTCGCCGCTCGAACGAGTGTTGACGTCGAAATCGGTCAGGCGCATCGTCCGTTCAAGGTCCGGGTACAAAAAGGCCAGTGCTTGCTCGTAGTTCCAGACGTGGGTGCAGTTCATCGGGCAACAGCCGGCGTTGTCGCTGCAGCCTTCAAAGGCGTGGAAGCGGCCGTCCTCGGTACGCAGTCCGGTCGTCGTCCGAATGATCGAGATCTGACTCGAAACCGCGTCGAGAACCGGCGCGGGCAGGGTGCTGCCGAGGAGCGTGGCGTGGAAGAGCCGAGTTTGCGCTTCGAGGTCGGCCCGATTTTCGGCGGCGTACCGGGCGGCATCCCAGGCATCCGCGAAGCGGGTGGTGTAAAAGTTGCCGAGCCGCGCGCCGCGCACCGCCGGCTCGGGATTCCAGTAGTTTGTCAGATTTGGCAGGTGCCAGGACAGGATGAACGGCAACTCGACCGTCTCGCCCGGCGCGATTCGCGCGGTCAGTCCCAGGCTACCCACGTCGGTCTGCCCCACCGGCGAAGGCGTGTTCGTTGGATCGTCCGGCAAGCGGCCGTCGCTCTTGAAGTCATCCCAGAAGTTCTGCAAATCGTCGAACCAGCCGGCGCGCTCCCAGTGCAAGAGGAAAGTCGTCTTCGGCCAGGTCGTCGCGATCGCGAGCGAACCATCGCCGGGCGATTCGGCGGCGCCGTCTCGAGTCATCAGAATCCCGGAAAGTCCCGCCGCATCCTGCCAGGTGTTGCGGTTACCGCCAAAGAGCGCGAGGCGGCGCCCTCGGTTCGCGGCAAACGAGGTCTGGCCGTCGTAGCCAACCGCGTTGAGCAGGCTGAACGCCACGGTGACGTCGACCGGTCGGTCGAGCGGGTTGGTCAATTTCCAGAGAAAGTAGGCGATGGGCAGTCCGGAGGCGAGGTCGTCGTGCGGGACCATCGGATTGAAGGCTTCGAGCTCGACGCCAATCGGAATCGTCTCGTCTTCGAAGCGCAACTGGGCCAACGGATAACTCCCCTCGAAGCGCGCTTCGGCGAGGCGCGGCAGGCCACTTTGCCGCGACGGCGCGAGGCCGTGGTCGGCGGCAAATGGCGGGAGCAGGCGGCGCTCCAACACCCGGGCGACCGGCGCGCCACCCTCGGCGCGGGCCCAAAGCGCGAAGAAGGTGAAGGGTAGATCCTTCCCCTTCGCCGGGCGATTGAAGATCTCCCAGTCCCGCAATTCGCCCCGTCCGCCCAGCGAGACCGTCCCGGTTCCGATTCCGCCTAGCGGGAACGCGATTTCTTTGAGCGCGGCACCGCTGAAGGCGCGCAGGCTGCCACACGACCCGTGGCTTTCAATAGTCATTGGAGCGCTCCTCGAATCTCCGGTTTTGCCATCGATGCGAGGGCTATGATATCAGCCCTTGACCCCGGAGAGGAGGTCAAGTAAAGTTTGTCAATAGCCTTAACGAAGATGGCAGGCGCCCCGAGGAGGAGCCTTCGTGTCACACAATCCAATTGTCTCGGTCGAGGTTTTTCCGGTTCGGTTACCCACTCGCGCCGTGTTGCACCTCGCGCGCGGCGCGGTCTCCGACGCGTCCGGCGCCCCCCACGTCTTCGTCCGAATTCGCGACGCCGCCGGGATCACCGGCTGGGGCGAATGCCGGCCCAGCCCGCGCTGGAGCGATGAGACCGAAGAGACCGTGGTGAGTACGCTTCGCACCTATCTGGCCCCCGCGATCGTTGGTCGCGACCCGTTCGATCTGGCTGGACTGCACGCCGCGCTCGATGCGGTCATTGCTCCCGGGTTGACTCGCGGACAACCCATCGCCAAGTCGGCAATCGATCTCGCCGCGCACGACCTCGTCGGACAACGCCTCGGGATCGATCTCCCCAGTCTCTTTGGCCGAGCTAGCGCGGAGCGTCTGCCGCTCTGCTGGACGGTAAGCGCGGATAATCCCGCCGACGCCGAGGCGCGGACGCGGGAAGGCTATGCCGCCGGCTACCGGGGCTTCAAAGTCAAGTTGGGCGTCCGCCCGGAACTCGACGTCGAAATCGTCGAAACCGTGCGCGCCATCGCTCCGACGGCCTACCTCTGGGCCGACGCGAATCAAGCCTACGACGTCGGAACGGCTCTGCGCCGGGCACGTTCCCTGGCACGGCTCGGCGTCGACGTATTCGAGCAGCCAACTCCGGCCCGCGACTACGACGCCCTGCGCCGACTTCGCTCGGCGGGAAGTCTACCAATCGCCGTCGACGAGGGTATCTTCTCAAGTCAGAACTTGCTTCAGTTGCTGAAACTAGACGCTATCGACGTCCTCGTCGTGAAGGTCTGTAAGGTTGGCGGACTCTGGCACGCTCGCCGCCTCCTGGACCTCGCCGAAGAGGCCGGTGTCCCGATTCTCGGGAGCAGCCTGACCGAAAGCGGCCTGGCCGTGGCCGCGATGGCCAAGCTTTTTGGTTGTTACAACCTGGCCGGTCCGGCCGATCTGAACGGGCCGCAGATGCTTCAAGCCGCGCCCGGTGTGCCACCCTGGACCGTGAACGAGGGTTCACTGGTTATTCCGGCGGGTCCCGGGATCGGCATCCAGCCAAATCTAGCGGCGCTGACGTGGAATTCCGAGCCACGGAACCAGGAGACCGAATGAGATCCACGCGAAGAGGAGGAGTCCCATGGCCGAACCACGTGTCCGAGTAGCGCTCATCGGCGCGGGAACGATGGCGAATACCTATCACTATCCTTCCCTGGCATCGTTTCCGGACGTCGAACTGGTCGGTATCTGCGATCTCGTCGAGGACAAGGCCCGGGAAACGGCGAGGCGCCTGAAGATTCCCGCCGAGCGGGTGTATTCCGACTACAAGAAGCTACTCGCTGACCTCGACCCGCTCGTCGTCTACGTGCTGATGCCACCCCAGCACTTGTACGAACCCGCGATGTACGCCCTCAAGCGTGGCTGTCACGTCTTCGTCGAGAAGCCGCCCGCGCTGACGACCAACCAGGCGCGCATGCTCGCCTACACCGCTGGCGAGCACAACTGCCTGACGATGACCGGCTTTCAACGGCGGTTCATTCCCGCGGTCACCGCGTTGCGCCGCCGGGTCGAAGAGCGCGGCCCCATCCACTTCGCCGAGGTAGCCTTCCTCAAGGCGACGACCAATCTCAGCACACCCGCCGGGTTTTACGACGGGGCGATCGATCCTCTCACCTCCGACGGCATCCACGCCGTCGACAACCTGCGCTGGCTCTGCGGCGGCGAAGTGGAGGAGGTTTACGCCGACGTCCGGCGGCGCTACGTGGTCGGTCCGGTACCTAACGCTTTTTTCGCCACGGTCAAGTTCTCGACCGGCGCGGTCGGTACGGTGCACTACAACACGGTCACCGGTCGACGGATCTTCCGTGCCGAGTTCCACGCGCAAAACATCACGGCGTACGTCGACGCCGACCGGGAAAGCTCACTCGTGGCCGACAATGGCCAATCGGAAACCCTATCGTCGGCCGAGTTCGCGCGGGCGGGGTTACCGGATAGCGAGGAACTGCGCCCCCACCACTGGCTCGGCTTCTGGCACGAGAACCGGCACTTCGTCGATTGCGTCAAGAGCGGTCGCCAACCATCCATCGACTTCGCCGACGCGGTGAAGTCGATGGAATTGGTGGAGAGGATCCTTCGCGGGGGTTAGGCAGGTAGGAGCGACTCGCGGCCACCGCCGCCTTGAAAGGCGGGCGAAGGGGCGGAGGCGCTAAAGCGCCCGGTCCAGGGGCTTCCGCCCCACCGAGCCTACGCCCGCCTTTCAAGGCGGCGACGCAAGCTCACCAAACAGGAGTTGACAGGGTACTAGCCACTAACATCCCGGGTCGGTGGAACTAAGGCCGGATCCACGAGGGCGGCGTAGGCGTCCGGACGGCGGTCAGCCAACATGTCGCGACGGAAAGGCCCCTCGTCACCCCAGGTAAAACTGTGGGCGATGCGCTCGGCGTCCAGATCCACCGTCGCCAGGCTCAAACCAATCCCGCGTCCGCAACTCGATAGCGCGACGCCGTCCGGTCCAATGACCCCGCTGCGCCCCAATTGCATCCCGGGACGCCAGGCCCGCGAGGAAGGATAACCATAACCGGCGCGTATCAGCCAGCAACCGTTGTCAATCGCCCGACTCTTGATCACCGCTTCGCAGAGTTCTTCGCCCCAACCACTCCACCAGGTCGGCCAGATCAGAATCTCGGCGCCGCGTAGCGCGAGAACTCGGGAACTCTCGACGAAGCTCAGATCGTGGCAAATGAACGCGCCAACGGTCGCAAAGTCGAGGCGGAATACCGGGAAGTCGTCGCCGGGAACGACACCGCGGTCGCACTCGCTCCGGGTTGGATGCACCTTGGCGTAGGCCCCGACGACCTCACCGGCCCGATCGACGACGACGACCAGATTGCGCAGAGCGTCCCGCCAGTATGCCGCGATGGGCAGGGCAACGTTCATTCGGTAGGTCGCCGCGACGTCGCGAACTCGGCGAATCGTCGGCCCCTCGAGCGCGTCCTCGTAAATCGCTCGGTCGTCCGGCGCGGCGCGGAGATGGCTGGTCGTGCAGGTTTCGCCGAAACAGGCAAGGTCCGCGCCCGCGCGACCGGCTTCCTCCAGTCCGGCAAACAGGTTCTCAACCTGACGTTCTTTGATTTCTCCGGCACTTTGTCCCGTTACTTCGGCCGGCAATTGATAGGTCGCGATGCGCACCCGACGCATGGTCGATCCTCCTAACGCGGAATCCAGAATCCCCGCGGATCAATCGTGTGAATGCTGAAAGATCAATCGGTTCGCCTCGCGCAGCACGAGAATCGCGCCGCCGACCGCGCTGGCGGTCGTGTCGAGGCGAGAGAGCGCGATCGTCACGTGTCGGCCCGGCACGGTCAGCGCGCGGCGGCGAACAACCTCGGTGATGCGGTCGAGAAGGGCCGCACCGGCGCGACTGGTCGGACCGCCGATCACGATGACATCCGGATTGAAGAGATTGACGACGTTCGCCAGGGCGATTCCGACGTGGGATCCGGCCTCGTCAATCACCTGAATCGCCAGTTCATCACCGTTCAGCGCGGCGTCGATCACGGTGTCTACACTAATCGAGCGGACGTCTCCGTCGATCTTTTCGGCGAGTGGGCCGTGCGGATCACCGCGGGCTAATTCACGCGCGCGGCGGACAATCGCCTCCTCACCAGCGTAGACGTGGAGGCAGCCCCGGTTCCCACATTCGCAAATTGGTCCGTTAGGATCGACCGTGACGTGGCCAAGCTCGCCAGCGCTCGACGTCGCTCCCAGGTACAGCGTGTCGCCGTGTACCACTCCCGCGGCGACGCCCGATCCAATGGACACGTAAATCAGGTTCTCGGCACCAGCCTTGTCCCAGCACCAGCGCTCGGCGAGCGCGGCCGTCTTGCTTCGGTTGGCGACCATCGTCGGCAGGTCGAGACGCTCGCTCAGAATCCGCGCGGCGGGAACGTCGCGCCAGCCAACGTCAATCGCCAGGTTCACGATCCCTTTTTCGACGTCGACCAGACCGGGGGAAGCGAAGCCGAGGCCGAGCACGCGCTCGCGGGGCAGCGTTGCGAGGAGATCTGTCACGAGGTCCGCCACGGTACTCAGGACGGACGCGGCGCTCGAGTCGGCGACTGGTCGTGACAGCTCGCGGATCGTTTTCGCGTCGAGGTCCGTAGCAACCGCGATAACCTCGCGGTGGGCGAAGTGAGCGCCAATCGCCAGCCGGCCCTCCGGAAGAAACTCGACGAGTTGGGGGGGGCGTCCGCCACTCGACTGGCCAGAACCTACCTCACGGACCAAACCTGCCGCGACAAGGTCGTCGACAATAGCCGACATTGTGACTTTGCTCAACCCGGATTGCCGGGCAACCTGCGCCCGACTGAAGACGCGCTCCCGACGAATGATACCGAGGACCAGGGAGCGGTTCAGGTTCTTGAGCAGTTCCGGTTGCGCCGATCCACCGGGAGAGGCCATCGCCAAGGGGTTTCTCGCCATGCTCAGAAAGCCATTCGGGCGACTAAACTGACACTGCCGGCCCGCTCGCGCTGACCCCGTCGCCTCGGTCCGATTCGAGTCGCCAATCCCCATTGCCGTTTCCTTGCCCAACTTCGTTCGCATTATACACGAACGATTTGTGACGGCAACCAAGGGACACGACGTGAGGTCACGGGTCAGCGGAGAAAGACTCTTTTGGCTCAATCATTGGTTTGCGTTCTTGACAAACCCGGGGTTTTCCGGCGTAATTCCTCTGGACACCACGGGGTCTGACGTTCAACGATTCGGCCCCGGACCGATCGCCGTGGGAGGAGCGCGAGTCCCATGAGTCAAACGAATCTTCCGAGCGGGGTACGCGAGGCGCTGCGGCGAGGGGTGGTCATTCCAGCCCACCCGCTCGCTTTGACGCGAGAGCGGCGCCTGGACGAGCGCCGCCAGCGAGCCCTCACTCGCTATTACCTCGCGGCGGGCGCGGGCGGGGTCGCCGTCGGCGTTCACACGACGCAATTTGGCATCCACGAACCGACGACTGGCCTCTACCGCCCGGTTCTCTCCCTGGCCGCTGAGACCGCGCGGGAGCATGGGGACGATTCGACGATTCTCGTGGCCGGCCTGGTCGGATCGACCGATCAGGCCGTGCGGGAAGCGACGCTGGCAACCGACCTGGGTTATCACGCCGGCCTGCTGAGCCTGGGCGCGTTCAAGGACGCCGACGAGGAAACTCTCCTGCGACATTGCGCCGCGGTCGCCGAGGTGATCCCACTCTTCGGATTCTACCTTCAGCCGGCGGTTGGCGGCCGAACGTTGCCCTTGTCGTTCTGGCGGCGCTTCGCCGAAATCGAGAATGTTGTCGCGATCAAAGTCGCTCCGTTCAACCGTTATCAAACGTTGGACGTCGTGCGCGGGGTCGCCGAGGCGGGCCGCGCCGGCGACGTGGCGCTCTACACCGGCAACGACGATCACATCGTCGAGGATCTGCTCGAAACCTACCGACTTCCGGTCGGCGAGGAAACCGCGACCCTCCGCTTCGTCGGGGGGCTTCTCGGCCACTGGGCGGTTTGGACGAAGCGCGCCGCCGAATTGCTCGAACAGGCGCATCAAGTGGGCGCCGAGGGTTCCGTGCCGCCCGAACTGCGACGGCGAGCGACCGAAGTGACCGACAGCAACGCGGCGCTTTTCGACGCGGCGAACGGATTCGCCGGATGCATCGCCGGACTGCACGAGGTTCTGAGGCGCCAGGGACTTTTCGAAGGACGCTGGTGCCTCGATCCGAACGAGGAACTCTCGGCGGGTCAGGTCGAAGAAATCGACCGAGTCTGTCGAGCTTACCCCCACCTGACCGACGACGCCTTCGTCGCGGAGCACCGCGACACCTGGCTGGGCTAGAGCGAGGAGCCAGGAGTCAGGAGACGAGAGCCCCCTGGCTCCGCGTTTATGGCCGCGGCCAATGAGCAGGAAGAGGATAAACCATGCTTAGCCTACCGGAAGTCATTTCCGACGAGGCAGCGCTCGAAGATTTCCAGACCACCCCGACCGAAGATCTGATCGAGAGCCTCGGGCGGCTCGACGGCAATCTCCTCGTGCTGGGCGTGGGCGGGAAGATGGGTCCGACCCTGGCGCGCCTGGCGCGTCGCGCGCTCGACGCGGGGAGATCCGGCGCGCGAGTAATCGGTGTCTCGCGGTTCTCCGACCCGGTCGCCGAGCGTCGGCTGCAAGAGGCCGGCGTGGAGACAATCTCGGCGGATCTCCTCGAAGAGGGCACGCTGGCGAGGCTTCCGGATGCTCCCAACGTGATCTTCATGGCCGGCCGCAAGTTCGGATCGACCGGCGCGGAAGAGCTAACCTGGGCGATGAATACCTACCTGCCGGCCCTGGTCGCACAGCGGTATCGCGATTCCCGAATCGTCGTCTTTTCAACCGGCAACGTCTATCCGCTCACGCCGGTCTCCCAGGGTGGCGCGACCGAGACGACACCGGTTGCTCCAATCGGCGAGTACGCTCAGTCCTGTCTGGGCCGCGAGCGCATGTTCCAGTACTTCTCCAGTCAATATGGAACGCAGGTTTCAATCGTCCGGCTGAACTATGCGATCGATCTCCGCTACGGCATCCTATTCGACGTCGCGTCGCGGGTCTGGCGCGGAGATCCAATCGACGTGACCATGGGCAACGTCAACGTGATCTGGCAGGGCGACGCCAATCGGGTCGTCTTGCGCTCTCTTGACGCGTGCGCCAGTCCACCCACGGTGCTGAACCTGACCGGTCCGGAGACGGTCTCGGTTCGCTACTTAGCCAATCGCTTCGGCCAGTGTTTCGACCGCGCACCGGTTGTGGTCGGCGAGGAAGCGCCGACCGCGCTCCTGAGCAATGCCGCGCGCGCCCAGCACCGATTCGGCTACCCGCGGGTTCCGCTCGATGCCATGGTACGCTGGACCGCCCAGTGGGTCGCCGAGGGAGGACGCTCGCTCGGTAAGCCCACCCACTACGAAACCCGCGACGGCAAGTTCTAACCGCCCACTAACTCCCGCAGAATCGCGACCGTCTCTTTCGGGGCGCTGTAGTGCAGGTTGTGACCAGTCGCCAGCTCGAAGTAACGCCAGCGGGGATCTGCCTGAATCCGCCGGGCACGCGCCGCCGCCGCGCGGATGGTTCGCGCCCGCTCCACCAGCCGGGCCGCTGCTGTCCAGGATTTCGCCAACCGCTCAATCGTTGCTCGCTCCTCCTCCGTCAATGCACGCAGCCGGATCGTCATAGGATACCTTTCCGTCAAGTGGTATCCTGATTCCACTTGAATTTATGGTCGACTGTCAGATGCACCATTTAGTGACTATTTCACAAATAGGAAATACCGAGTATATCGCTTGAGTAAGTGATTGGCCAGGAGGTCCCAATGCCAACCAGTGGTAATTGCGCGAAAGAAGCCTTGCCGACGATCTGGCACCTTCCCGATGCTGTGTGAGAGCGAATCGCGCCGATTCTCGAACAGCACGACCCGCCCAAGCGGCTTGGGCGCAAGCGGATCGATCCGCGTGCGGCCCTCGATACCCTCATCTATCGCATGCGCACCGGAGTTCAATGGAATCATCTGCCCCAAGAGTTTCCCGACTTCAGATCGGTGCACCGAGCTTTCGAGCGCTGGCAGCGCGTGGGGATTTTCGAGCAGATTTGGGCATTGGTTCAGAGCGAGTGCGCCGGGTTGGGCGCTGTGGACTGGGCACGGTAGGCGGCGAACACCGCGATGGGAAAAGCGCGGTTGGAGGAAACCTGCAAGGGGCCAACCCGACAGACCGCGCCAAGCCCGGCGTGAAACCGAGCCTGCTCGTCGAGTGCAGGGGGCCCCCTTGCGGTTGTGGTAGCTGGTGCCAACGTTCATGACACCAAGCTCTTGGAGGCGACGTTTGAGGCCATCGTCGTCGAGCGCCCGCAGCCCACGGCCGATGCGCCCCAGCACCTGTGTTTGTACAAGGCCTATGATAATCCCACGGGGCACCGCACCGTTGCGACCCACGGCTACGGTCCTCACATCCGTCGGATTGGTGAAGAAGAGTTGGATGCCCATGGGAAGAAGCGGTATCCGGCTCGTCGGTAGTCGTGGAACGGACTCTGGCATGGCTCTCGAAATGCCGCGGGATTTTGGTGCGTTACGATAAGAAAGCACGCAATTGCCTCGCCCTCCTCAAACCCGCGTGCGCCCTGCTCTGGTATCGGGGCCTGCATCGCCTCAGCATTTTGAGATAATTACTTAGCCCACATTAAAGGCACGGCAAGGCAGGCTGCCACCGAATCTTAACCCCTCCTCTACATTTCTCGACCTGCTCCGGCGATAGTATCAGGCAACGCGCGGAGCGTTGAAGGGACGATGGGAGATCAGGCGCGGGACAAGCAGGTCATCATCGGCGGTGGACCCGCCAGCCTGACCGCTGCCTACGAACTGACCGAACTGGGCGCGCGATCGGTGATTGTCGAGAAGGGCGATAAGGTCGGAGGGATCGCCCGAACCGAAAACTCAACGGTTAATACTTCGACACGAGCGGCCATTGCTTCTTCTCCAAGTCCAAAGACGTCAACCAGATGTGGAAGGCGGTTGTTGGCAACGACTTCCTCTGACGTCCGCGAAGGTCGCGGATCTATTGCAACCGAAAGTTCTTCGACCATCCGATTACGCCAGTCAACGCCTTGCTGGGCCTCGGCTTCGTCCAAAGCATTCTCGTCATTCTCAGTTACATTCGCTGGAAGCTTTTCCCCTACCGGAACGAGGAGCCCCTCGAACAGTGGGTCACGAATCGGCTTGGCCACCGCCTGTTCCAGACGTTCTTCAAGACCTACACTGAGAAGGTCTGGGGCGCGTCCTGCTCCGAGTTGAAGGCCGAATGGGCCGCGTAGCGGATTAAAGACCTTTCCCTCAAAACGGCGATCACGAGCATGGTCGTGAAGCCCAAAAAGGCGATCAAGACCCTCATCACCGAATATCTCTATCCCCGCCACGGCCCGGGGATGATGTGGAACACGGTGAAAACGCGGGTCGAGGAGCTCGGCGGTCAGGTCCAATTGAATCGTGACGTGGTCAAGATTCGCCGGGACGGCCGACGGATCGAGGGCGTCGTGTTCCGACGCGACGGCGTCGAGGAGAAGATTAGCGGGACCGACTTCATCTTGAGCGTGCCGATTCGAGAGTTCGTCGGGAGGCTCGACCCGCCGGCACCCGACGAGATACTAATGCGCTTGGTAGACCTCGACGATCACGTAGTATGATGCGATCAAGAAGGTGTCGAGATCGATTTCCAAGGTGGTACGTCTCACCGGCGACCGACTCGAATCTGCCCACTGGTTTCGTCGGCTCGGCGCGTATCGGTAATCCTTCCGGCGGCGCTCTCTCGGTCGTCTCCGCCGAGGTCGACGCCGGCGGCTTCCAGCCCCCGACATCGCTGCCGCTGCCCGAGTTCCGTCTCTTCTTGCCCGCGGTGTTTAACGGCAGTTAGGAGGGGGGCAGACAAGGTATGGGAAAGATAGCGACGGGCCGGACCGATCGGCGTCACCCCGTTCCGTCTACCGGCAATGCTTCGAGGAGGAATCCGATTTCTCGCATCTGGGTTGGCTTGAGCGTCGCGGTGTTGAGCTTCGCCTTCGTTCTTGCCCTGGCGTCGTGTGGCCCCGGGCGCGGTTTGTTCGGGCAGCGGCCAGACGATTTCCATGAAGGAACCGCGGTTCCCGGCGCGGGAGACGCGGTCGCCGCTGGGCAGCATAACCTGGCGACGCCGGGTGCTCACCCTGGGAGCCAGGCAGCTGGTAGGCCGCATTCCGTTCAAGGCGCTGGGCCACACCACGCGCTGCCGACGGTTGAGGTGACGCCGATGATCGGGCCGATTCCGCCCCATGACGTCACCGTGCCGGGCCCGACGTTGGCGCCGGCCAGCGCCGAAACGCCGTCGCCCGTGACTAGCGTCCAGCCAGGTCACGGGGCCGTGCCGACCGCGGCGATCTCGTCAGCGGTGAAAAGCGCGACGGCAACGGCGACGACGGCGAACCGCCGATACGTGTTCGAGTTGAACGTAACCTATCCAACCGATCAACTGGCGAACCCGTGGGAAGACGTGACCGTATCGGCAGCGTTCACCGCGCCGAGCGGGGCAACGACCCGCGTCTCCGGCTTCTACTTCGATCGCGGCACGTACAAAGTCCGCTTCGCCCCGACCGAGCCGGGGGTCTATCGCTACGTCGCGACGATTTCCGGGCCAACGGCGATTGCACCAGTGAGTGGGAGCTTCGAGGCGCCCGAGAGCGTGAAGCAAGGCTTTGTCCGGGTCTCGACCAGCAATCCGACCCGGCTGGTCTTCGACGACGGGACGTTTTTCGACGCGCTCGGCCTGAACGACTGCTGGGGAGCGGACCCGGCTCGGCCGAATCGCATCGATCCAAAGAATTACATCGCGTCGGGCGACGCGGTCGACGTCGATACCTACTTCGCGACCTACGCCGCGGCTGGGTTCAACCTGCTGCGCTTGGACAGCAGCAACTGTTGGCTCCCGGTTGGCGCCAGGCTCTCGAAAGACGGTAACACCTATTCGATCGTCAATGGGATGCTGGTCGATCAATTGTTACAGTCCGCGACCGAACATGGCTTTCGGGTGATGTTCAGGACCTTCAACGACCCGCCCTACCCCGACGCCGCCGATCACCCCGACGAGCAGAAAGTACTCGACAGTTACTTTGATTATCTGATCGCGCGTTACGGCGCCTACGTCGACATTTGGGAGCTGACGAACGAGACCGACCCGTCGAATCTCCCGGATAGCTGGCTCCGCTATGCCGCCGGTTACCTCCACGCCCACGATCCCTACCATCACCTCGTGACGAACAGCAACCCGCGCGACGGCGACTGGACCTACCTCGATCTGCGCTCGCCGCACTCGTACCTGCAATCGACGGTGGCCAACGCCGACCTCGACGGCGCGGGCGAAGTGTCGCGCTTCGCCCGTGGCGATCGCCCGGTCGTGTTTGGCGAGGCGGGCAACTGGGACTGCAACTGGGATCCGACCTCGGCAACGCGGTTGCGCCTACGCCTGTGGTCGACATTTTTCGCCGGGGGGGCGCTGGTCTTCTGGAACTCCTCGGCTTACAAAACCTACTGCCACACGGGATCGGCGAATCAATACCTTGGGCCGGAGGAGCGCGGCTATACGCGCGTCTTCGCCGATGTCACGCGCGACCTGGACCCGCGCGCTCAGGCGGTCAAAATCGAGCCCTCGTCGTCGGGCGTTCGAGGGTACGGACTACGCTCTCCGACGATGTTCCTGGCCTACTTTCACCATTTCTCAAGCGACACGCCCACAATCAGCACCAGTTTCGCCGCCGACGTGCCGGTCCAGGGCACCGCGTCCTGGATCGATCCGGCGACCGGTCAAACAATCGCGACGCGGCCGGTCGAACCGGGCCGGCAAACCCTGACGACGCCGCCCTTCGCGGTCGATCTCGCGCTACGGATTCAGCGATGACCGGCTATTTAGAACTCTTCCCCGATGGGAAGATCTCTAAATAGCGCGCGAGCGCTTCGCGTCGTGATCGTCGACGCCTGGCTCATGGGGCGCTGGCACGTACGCGGGACGGAGGGCCGGCGGCGAGATCGTCGCGATCGTCGATCCGGATCGGCGACGCGCGGCAGCGCTCGCGGCAGGGTATCCCGGCGCGAGGGCGCTCGCCGACCCGGCCGAGGCGCTGCGTCGGCCCATCGCCGACGTGGCCCACGTTTGCGCGCCAACCGCTTTGCATGTCGACCTCGCGCATTCGCGCAAGCGACTGCTCTGGCCGGCGCACCAGTTCGTGTTCCAACGGGGCATCGCGCGGATCATCGTGCGACGCGCCGATCTTGGTCCGATTGTCCACGCCGAGGCCATGATCTGCTCGGCGGGCACGGTCGGTCAGCCCGACGCCGCGCGCGACCGGATTGCCATGGAGGTCCTTCCCCATCAGCTCTCGCTCCTGGCGCGGCTTTTCCCCGGTCAATTACCCAGCGTGCGCTGGAACGTCCAGAATCCGCAGCCCGGACAGCTACGAATCAATGGAGTGCTGGGCGAGGCCTGCGTCTCAGACGTCGTTTCGATGGCCGGTCGTCCGACGCTGAATCAGCTCCACCTGATCGGCGAGCGTGCCTCGGCGCGAGCCGACCTGTTGCACGGCTTCGCGGTGATCGAATCGGGACAGGTGTTGCGGCTGCGTAAGGCAACCCGGCCGGTGGTTCTGTTCGACCAGACCTTTTCGGCCGCGCTCGCCAACCTGATCGACCGAGCCGCGCATCGCGAGCTAGCCTACCCGGCCCTGGACGAGCTGGTCCGCCACTTCTACGATGCGATCCGATCCGGCACCGAGCCTCCCTTTTCTGATGGTGAGATCCTCACCGTAGCCAAAGCTCCGAACATTTTGCTGTCGTAAATCTGACGTTTTGATCTAAGCGAGGGGACTTGCAGCAGGAGTGGGAGTGAGATAGAACGAGTCATACCCGGCAGTGGGGAGCTTTCAAGGGTAGGTATTTTGAAAGGGCGGAGTTAAGCGGGCGTGACAGCAGACGAAAGGATTGGCAAGACCCTGTTCCATGCGGCATCCTGGGAGTATCAAGCAAACCGGAAAACCGCGGAGGAGCAGGATGTCTCGCCAGATCGCAGTATACCACCAGGAATGGACGGTGCGGGTGCAGGAAGCGTTTCCCCACCTGAGCAAGCCGCAAGCGCACGTGTTGGCACTGTTCAGTTTGGGGATGGTCTTTGCGCGCTCGTGCGCAGTCAGCGCGGTCGCGGCCTTCCTGGCGGTCGCCTTGGCACGCCAGCGCAACACCGTGCGTCAGCAATTGCGGGAGTGGGGTTGGGAAGCCGAAGCCAAAGCGGGCGAGCAACGGCGCGAGATCGTGGTCGAGGACTGCTTCGTCCCCTTGCTGTGCTGGATCATAAGCCGCTGGCAAGGGACCCAACTCGCCCTCGTCCTCGACGCCACGACGTTGGGCGACCGCTTTGCGGTGCTGGCGATCAGCGTCGTCTATCGGGGCTGCGCGATTCCGGTCGCCTGGACGATCCTGCAGGCCGGCACGAAACACGCCTGGCGACGGGAGTGGTTGCGGATGCTCCGCCTGCTCCAACCCGCGGTCCCCGCGGGTTGGACGGTTCTGGTCCTCGCCGATCGCGGTCTGTATGCCCGTTGGCTGTTCGGTCGGATCGTCCGTTTGGGCTGGCATCCCTTCCTGCGGATCAACAACCGCGGCACCTTTCGGCCCAAGGAGAAGGCCCACTTCTTTCCCTTGCTCACCTTCGTTCCCACGACCGACACGAGTTGGTGCGGGGAGGGCACCGCCTTCAAGACCGCGCAGGTTCAGCTTTCCTGCACCTTGCTTGCCCGTTGGGACGAGGGCCACACCGATCCCTGGCTGATCCTCACCGATCTCTCCCCACAGTCGTGCGACCCGTGTTGGTACGGCCTGCGGATGGGGATCGAACGCGGGTTCAAACTGACCAAACGGGGAGGCTGGCAGTGGCAGGCAACCCGGATGACCAATCCCGAGCGGGCCGCACGCTTGTGGGTCGTGGTCGTGGTCGCGGTGGCGACGCTCTGGTTGGTCAGCGTCGGCGGGGAGGCCGAGGCGAGCGCACCCGAGAGTGCCTTTGTCCCCCTCGACGCCTCTCTGCCGACCCAAACCCGCCAACGCCGGGCGACCCGTTTGCGCCCGGTCGCGATCTTTCACCAGGGCTTGATCCGCCTGATCCTCGCGATGCTCGACCACGCCCCCTTGCCCTTCGGGCACTTCCTTCCCGAGCCTTGGCCCTCCGCGCCACCGCTCCCTACTGCTTTCCTGCCCAAAGAGGGCGCCGCTTCATGAAATACCTACCCTTGAAAGGCAGTGGGGAGGGGGTATGGCGATGCTGCAACGGACGTTGGCCGAAGTCAACGAGACCGTCGCCGGGCGGTTGAAATTTTAAGCACTCGACTCAGGCGACTTCAGCCGAACCCCGGAAAACCTGCCTCTACGTAGTAACTACGAGATCTCAACCTGTCGTTAGTCTATCCGTGGATAATTAGGAACAGATTCATCAGAGGATCTTCTTGCTTCCCAGCAATCTTACAGGCGAGCGAAAGTTTGAGAGAGGGAACCGCTATGACGCTGGAGCAGACCGGACCACCGAGATCCAAAGATAACACCGTAGCGAGGGAAGCTGGCGATTGTCAGGATGTAGACGGAACCCTAGAGAGCATCACTGGTCGTCGGACCGCTCACGGCACCGCGGCCGAAGGCCTCGCTCGTCTTATTAAATCGAACCCCGCCCTCTATCGAACCGCTGTCGCTCTGCTGCTCGTGCTCGCATCCGCTCTCTATCTGAAGCAATTTGGCAATTATCAAGTTGGCATGGAGTGGGATGACGCGCAATATGTCCAGCTCGCCCAATCGATTGCCCTCGGGCGGCCTTACGTCGTCGATACCGGCTCCGGGGTGATACTGCCAACACGTTATCCGTTCGGCTTCCCGCTCATCCTCGCGCCGGTCTACGCGCTGTCGAATGGTAATTTCGAAGCCTTGAAATCTGTGTCGCTTGTGTTCACTCTGGCGAGTGTCGTACTGATTCTTGTCGGTTGGGAATACCTGGGACTTCCGAGTCGCTGGTTCGGACTAGCAACCGCGGCCCTGTATGCGCTGTCTCCGCAGGTCACGGCGATGTCCAGGGAGGTGATGTCCGAGCCGGCCTTCACCTTCTTCGTGCTGCTTGGCCTGATCATCACCATCAGCGTATCGCTTGATCAGCACACCGACCTGGTGAAGTGTATCGGGCTAGGTATCATCTGGTTGCTGGCATCAAATGTTCGGATCATTGGATTTGCCTTCGTCGCAGCATCGGTTCTCTATCTGCTGCTCAGAAGAAAGTGGTCGACTCTCGCCCTTTCGGTCCTTGGATTCGCCATTACGCTCACCTCCATTATCTCGCTCACATCTCTGCACTGGAGCGACACGTACAACGTGCGGATTTACCTGGACGAACTCACTGGTAAGAGGATCTTAGAGCAGAATGGTGTTGCGACCGGCCTCATTCCGAGAGCGTGGCAGGGATTAGTCGACTATCAATCGTATCTCCGTGATAGCCTGGTTCCCTTCGTCGGCTCGTCGTCGATTCAATCAGCGCTATCGAGATTTGGGCTGGCTCCCGTTCTCGGCATGGTGTCAGGATTTGTTTTCATTCTACTCGTCATCGGCTATGTCGATAACCTGCGTCGCAGGTCTGCCCTTCCCGCTTTGGGGTTCGTCGCCTTCTACGGTATCGTCACGATCGCCTGGTCGTACCGAGGTGAGCGCTTCCTCTTCGGCATCTTGCCCTTCCTATTCGGCTACCTATTGATCGCCGGGAATCAATTACTGAAAGTGGTGATGCCGAAGATGGGTCGGGTTATGCGCGGGCTCATCCCGTTCCTGGGGGTCGGCGCTGTCATACTGTTCATTGGTCTCCAGTTCGCCGCCAGTATGCGGACGGAAAGTTGGGTAGGCCACACACGCAACTTCGAGATCGGTGCATCCTGGATCAGGGAGAATACACCTCCCGATGCCTTCGTCGTTGCCGAGCACAATGAAATCATCCATCTGTACGCGGGACGAGCAACCGGACCGCTGCCGGACACTACTGTCTCCTTGGTATCATCGCTCCCTAGCCATCGGTCAGTCTATCTACTGGTCGCACCAGAGATTGAGTGGAGCCCAACCGGTGCGCTGAGATACACCGAACGGACCCAGTTATTCCGCGAAGCCTTGAAGACCGGAGTTCTGCCGGCTGATCTGGTCTATGACAATGAGCCGGCGATGGTCATGGTTTACCGTCTACGCCCGGTAATGGATACAGCGCATTGAGGTGACCCGAAAGCCTGGCTCGCTATGGCCTCAGCCCTTGGTTGCTATAAGCCGACTAACTCCCGCAGAATCGCGACCGTCTCTTTCGGGGCGCTGTAGTGCAGGTTGTGACCAGTCGCCAGCTCGAAGTAACGCCAGCGGGGATCTGCCTGAATCCGCCGGGCACGCGCCGCCGCCGCGCTGCTCGGGTCTTTGCCCACCGAACAGTAAACGAATGCCCGGGGCAGGGTCGTCTCCCCGCGGGTGAGGCGAATCGGCTGAGTGAACGTCTTGAGGGGCTGGGGATTGCGGCGCGGCTGGGCCCAGGTAACAATCTCCGCCGGGTCGTCGCCTTGCATGGGGCCCGGAAGGATCTTCCAGCCTTCGCCCTCGCGCTCAACCCGTTCGAGAAGCGCCTGCTTCCGCTCCGGCTCCCACTGGTCGGAGATCGCCTGGCCATCCGACGGCACGGCGGCGTCGAGGTACACCAGTTGGGACAATCGTTCCGGGGCGCGGTCGGCGACGCCGGTGATCACCATGCCGCCGTAGCTGTGGCCAACCAAGACAACATTCTTGAGGTCTTCGTAGAACAGAACATTCACGACGTCCTGAATGTGCAGATCCAGATTTACCTCGGGAGACGCGAGATGGGCCCGCTCGCCAAGGCCAGTGAGGGTCACCGGGTAGACCTCGTGGCCAGCCTCCCGGAGTATCGGAACGATAAAGCGATTCCAGGACCAGGCGCCGCCCCAGGCGCCGTGAACGACGACGAAGGTTGCCATTGGTGTCCTCCCTAGCTTCGAACCAACTCTTTCACTGCCTTTATCATCGCGTTGGTACTCGGAATGACCGCCTGCTCCAGCGGCGGACTGTAAGGAATTGGCGTGTGCAAGCCGTTGAGGCGCCGAACCGGCGCGTCGAGAAGGTCGAAACCTTCTTCCATGACCCGCGCCGAGATCTCCGCGCCAATCCCGCAGGGGCCGTAGGTTTCGTCGGCGATCAGTAAGCGCCCGGTCTTCTGAACCGAGGCGAGAATCGTCGCCAGGTCCAGCGGCGCGAGGGTACGCGGATCGATCACCTCGACCGAGATGCCTTCGGCCGCGAGTTGCTCGGCGGCTTCCAACGCTCGGTTCACCATGACTGAGATGCCCACCACCGTCACATCGCTCCCCTTGCGAGCGACCCGCGCCTGACCGAACTGGATTATCTCCGGCTCGTCCGGAACCGGCCCCCGGAGATTCAGCAAGCCCCGGTGCTCCATGAAAATGACCGGATCGTCGGCCCGGATCGCCGCCTTCAAGAGTCCTTTCGCGTCGCGCGGGGTCGTCGGCACGACGACCCGAAAGCCCGGTAAATGGGTGAAGAGAGCGTAATAGGCTCCGGTGTGGTGGGTTGCCGCCGAATTGCCCACGCCGATACAGCCGCGCAGAACGATCGGCATCGTCAATCGGCCGTCGCTCATGTACTGAATCTTCGCCGTCTGGTTGATCAGTTCTCCGAGCGCGTCCAGCGCGAAGTCAAAGAACATGTAGTCGACGACTGGCCGAGCGCCGACCATCGCCGCGCCGGTGCACAGTCCGGTGAAGCCGCGCTCGGCGATTGGCGTATCGCGCAGGCGCTCCGGTCCGTACCGCTCAAACAGGCCAACCGTTGTATTGAAGTTTCCTCCGCGGGCGCCAATCCCTTCGCCGACGACGAAGACCGCTGGATCCCGCGCCATCTCCTCGGCCAACCCTTCCCGGGCCGCCTCGGTGTAGGTCAGTTCACGCATCGTCTTTCCCCTCCGGCCCTCAGCCCGCGAAAATGTGGTCGGTTGCCGTCGCCGGATCCGGCCAGGGACTATTCTGGGCAAACTCCACCGCTTCCGCCGCCTCGGCCTGCATCGCGGCTTCGATTCGGTCGAGGTCCGCGTCCGTCGTGACGCCATCGGCGACCAGGCGTTCGCGGAGTCGCTTGATCGGGCAGCGCGCCCGCCAGGCTTCCACCTCTTCACGGCTACGGTAGCCAGCGTCCCGCATGCCTTCGGAGTGCGGGCGGGTGCGATAGGTCACGCACTCCAGCAAAGTTGGCCCCTCACCCGCGCGGGCGCGCCGCACGGCTTCGCCCGCCGCGCGGTACACCGCCAGCACATCGTTGCCGTCCAGTCGATAACTCGGCACCCCAGAGGCGGCGCCGTGTTCGGCGACGTTGGGATTACCGGCCACGCTGACGAACGAGACTTCGGTCGCGTATTGATTATTCTCACAGACGAAAAGTACCGGCAATTTCCAAATCGCCGCCAGATTCAGCCCTTCGTGAAACGCCCCGTTGTTACTCGCTCCGTCACCGAAGAAGGCAACGCTGACCCGGTCCTGCTTGAGCAGCCGGTAGCCGTAGGCAGCCCCGGTCGCCATCAGGATACTCGGGCCGACAATCCCACTCGTGCCGAGCATGCCGACCTCGGGTGAAAAGAGGTGCATGCTCCCGCCGCGACCGTGGGAGCAGCCGGTCACTCTCCCCATCAACTCGGCGACGAGAGCGCGCGACGGCACCCCCTTGGCCAGGGCGTGACCGTGGCCGCGGTGGGTGCTGAGAACCGTATCGGTGGTTCGCAAGTGCGCGCAAACACCGGTTGCCACCGCCTCTTCCCCAACGTAGGTATGGCAGGCGCCGTGGATGAGTCCCGCCGCGTGGACGCGGGCTAGTTGCTCTTCCACCCGGCGGATTCGGACCATCTCGGCGAATAGCTTCTTTTGAACTTCCCTATCGGGAACGTCGGCCACCAACTCTCCGGCCACGGTCGGGGCAGTCGGGGCAACCGGCGCGCTCAGTGGAGACGCCGATACGGCGAGTGAGGCAGCACTTGACGCGACCCGCGACCGCTCCGGCCGTGGGCTCGCCGCGTCCGCCACCACGTCAAGGTAGGCGAGAACCGTCCCTACCGGAACCTTTGCCCCGGGCTCGGGCGAATCCGCCGGGATTCGTAAGATGCCGGTGTCCAGAGCTTCAACCTCGATCACCGCCTTGTCGCCCTCGACTCGGCAGATCACGTCGCCCGCCCGAACCAGGTCGCCATCCTGCTTGACCCACTCGACCAGACTGGCTTCTTCACCACCCCAGCCAAGCCGGGGCATCACAACCTCGCTGGCCACGCTACCTCCTCATTTACTCTTTTGGCCAAACCTTGCTGCCGCCAGCGTTTAGAGCCAGGCTGCCGCCGTCGACCGGCAGCAAGTGGCCGGTGATGAACGCGGCGGCATCCGAGGCGAGAAATAGCGCGGCCTTCGCCACGTCCTCGGGTTCGCCGAAGCGATCGAGTGGGATGCCGGTCAGCATCCGCTGGCGCGTCTTGTCGGCGTCGAGTTGCGGGTCTTCAAAGATCCGCTTCAGGGCTGGCGTCATAATTTGCGCGGGCTGAATAGCGTTTACCCGGATCCGGTGCGGCGCCCACTCGATCGCCAATTCGCGCGTGAACTGGTTGATCCCACCCTTCGTGACACTGTAGACGAAGTTTCCCCGGCCGAGAGCCGAACTGCCGGCGATCGAGCTGATGTTGATGATGCTGCCGCCGCTCTCCTGGCGGATCATCCGCCGGCCCAATTCCTGGCTCCAGAGAAACGTGCCGTCGAGGTTCACCCGAACGACCCACTGCCAGTCGGAAAGCGACAAATCCTCCGGACGGGATCGGTGGCCGATGCCGACGTTGTTGACGAGAATATCGATTCGGCCAAACTCGCGATCGAGCGTGGCGCACGCTGTCCGGATATCTTCGGGATTGCCGTTATCACAGGGCACCGCGACGGCCTGCCGTCCAAGCGCCGCGACCTCTCGCGCGGTTTCCCGAACGCCATCCAGGTCGACATCGGTCAGCAGAAGGTCCGCGCCGGCCCCGGCCAGCGCGAGCGCCGTCGCGTGACCGTTGCCGCCATTCGCCCCGGCCCCGGTCACCACGGCCACTTTGCCAGTAAGCTCAAACCACGGATTAGTCACCGCTTTTTCCCCTCATGTCGTCACCTGCCGAACAAGTATGATCGACGGCCGCTCCCTGTCAATAGCGGCGTCCAAGCATTTGACGGGTCCGGTACCGCTTGCTAGGATCACCCGTCGGAGGTGGCGAGATGCAGATTCTGGTGACCGGAATAACTGGCCGCATCGGCGCGAACCTGGCGGCCGCCCTGGTGAAGCAGGGCCACGCGGTGCGCGGGCTGGTCTGGGCGAAGGACGCGCGGGTGCAGAAACTGGAGCCGCTGGGGGTCGAACTCGTCGAGGGAAATCTGACCGATCCGGCCGACGTTGGTCGAGCGGTGGACGGCGTCGACGTGATTTATCACCTCGGCGCGGCGTTCCAGGGCGGCGGACCCTTTTCGACAACCGATTACTTTGAGATCAACGTTCGCGGCACCTTCCTGATGCTCGAAGCGGCGCGCGGCCAGTCCCAGCTCCAGCAATTTCTCTTCGCCAGCACCGACGCGCTCTACGATAAATACGTCCCCGGCGGAATGACCGAGCCAATCGATCCCGACCGCGCGCCCCGCTCGCCCCGCGGCTGGTACGCGCTCTCCAAGTCATTGGGCGAAGAGCTTTGCAACGGCTACTTTCGGACCTCCGGCACCCCGACGACGATTCTGCGTTTCGCCATGGTCGTCGGAGCCGGCGAGGTTCTGCGCTATCCCCAGTTCTATCTCAGTAAGCTCATGGCAACCCAACCCGACCTTTCCGCGGTCTGGACCGGCGAAGAACGGCTGGTGATCGCGCGCGACGCGAATGGCCGCTCCTGGCGCAAGCACATCGCCGACGTGCGGGACATCGTCGGGGGCTGCGTCGCGGCGCTGGGCAAGCCAGCGGCTCGCGGCGAGACCTTTCAACTCGCCAGCAAGGCGCCGTTCACCTGGGAAGAGGCGATTCCCTATCTCTCCGAGCGCCTGGGCATCCCCTACGTCGACGCCCGGTCGGCCGGCGTTCCCACCTTCTACGAGTTCGACCTGAGCAAAGCGCGCAAACTGCTGGATTTCCAGCCCCGTTACGACATCTTCCAAACCATCGACGACGCGCTGGCCTACGAGCGAGGCGAAGACATCGGAATTCTTCCGACTTAATACATCAGTCGCACCTACACGAATTTGTCATTCTGAGCCCCTCGCACGGGGCGAAGAATCTCCTCGGCCAACGATCGCTGAAGAGATTCTTCGTCGCTTCGCTCCTCAGAATGACATAATTCGGCTCTTGGACTAGTGTTCAGTCAATCGTGATTTGATGAGCTTGGGTCGCCGCCTTGAAAGGCGGGCGAAGCGGCGGAGGCGCTAAAGCGCCCGGTCCGGGGGCTTCAGCCCCACTGGGCCTACGCCCGCCTTTCAAGGCGGCGGTGGTCACAACCATTCATCACCACCGGCTTGACGAAGCACTAGAGCGAGATCGGGCAATGGCGGTCGGGGGTCGGAGAGGGGGACCGCGCCTTGCGGCTCACTCGTCCGCGTCGAAGAACTCGGTTCCGTACTTCCGACCGACTTGCTGAATGGTCTCGAAGGCAACCTGACCGGTCGGCGACGCCCGGCGCAGGTCAGACAAATCCTCGAAGAAACGCTCGAAACCCGGCGGCGAGCAGATGAACACGGCCTTTGACGGGCGGTCGCCGGAGTTCCAAAACCGGTGGCGCGCCCCACGGGGAACCAGAACGTACGTGCCGGCCGGAGCCTGAAGGACGCTGTCTTCAATTTGGATCGTCAGCGCCCCGTCGACGACGTAGAACGCCTCGTCGGCCTCGTGATGAATGTGCGACCGCGCTCCGGGACCGGGAGGAACGTCCATTTCGAGCAGCGTATAGGCTCCGCCGACGTCGTCGCCGCGCGCCTTGACCGTCGTCGGAGTGCCGCCGGACCCCAGGAAGACCGTTCCCTCTCCGGGGCCGCGTAAGATGATCCGAGCCTTCAATCCGCTCTCGCCGTCGGTCTTCACGGTTGGATCTCCTTCGTCGTCATCGGTGTAGGTTCAGTCAGCGAATCTTAGCAGAATGGACGACTAACCTCGTAGCACGATCAGGCTACCGGACTCGTACCGGCGCAGGCCGAGGCGAAAGACAAAGGCGGCGAGGGCGAGGCTAGCGATGGCGAAAGCCAGAACCGCGAGAAAGGCGAGCGGATCGAACTGGCGGAGTAACTCCACCGGCAGGTGGCCGACGAGCGCAGCGGGGATCAAGGTGAAGGTCAACACCTTTACCCAGCCGTGGAAGATGCTCCCCGGATAGGTCGAGAAGTTGATCAGCGTCGCGCTGGCCTGCGAGCTTACCGCTTCGGAGTTGCCCAGCCAGAAGGCGAGCGACCCCACCAGGACGTGGTAGGCCACGCAGATGGCGCAGCCGGTCGCGGCAAAGACGACGAAAAGCAGAATCGTCGTCGGACGCAGGTCGCCGGCCAACAGAAAGGCGACGATTCCGAACGCGACGTCTCCCCAGGCCGAGGTGCTCATCCGGCTGATCAAGACGTGGAGCAGAGTATCCTTCGGCAGGGCCAGGAAGTAGTCGAGTTGTCCGCCGGAGATCAACGTCGCCAGGCGCACGCACTGCCCGAACAGCGCCGTCGCCAAACCGAACCCGACCGCGGCGATGCCCCAAAGTCGCAGGATATCTGGCAGCCCCCAGCCTCCAACCCGGGGAAACTGGCGGAAGAACAGGTACCAGAAGAAAATCATCATCGCGTCGTTGAGCGCCATACCCAGCACCTGGGAGATAAAAGCCGCGCGATACTCCATCGCCGCCGACAGATTCAAACCGGTGTACGCCCAGATCAGCGCGAGCGATTTGCCGAAAGACCTGCTCAACGATCGATTGCCGCGCTCTTTCATCCTCACCCTCCGTTCACGTTCAGCCGCCGCACGCCACCCCGGTAGATCAGAACCGTCGCGCCGCCCAGCACCAGCAGCCAGACTAACTGCGTTGCCACCGTATTCAGAAACAAGCCCTCGCTAAAGGTCGCGGTCAGTCGGGCCGGGCCGTAGGCAATCGCGGTGAAGGGAAGATTCTCCGCGACGCGACGCAAGGTCGTCGGAAACAGGTCGAGCGGCAGGAACAGTCCGCCGAGGGTAAAGACGGTCTTCTGGTAAATCCAGAAGAAGGCGTAGGTATCCTCGAACCAGAAGGCGAGCAAGCCAATCGCCAGTTCGACGACGAAGTTCAGGCTAATCGCCAGGATCACGCAAACGGCGATCGCCGGCCAGGCAACCGGCGCCACCCGCGGCGGACCGGCCAGCAGGTAAGCCAGCCCAGCCCCCACGAGAAAGTTCACCGGCAGAACCAGCGCGGCGTTGCCCAGGTAAGTGGCGTACTGAAACAGGGCGTAATTGTAAGGGCGGTTCAGGGTATACGCCAGGTCGCCGTTCTTTACTTCCTGATCGATTTTGGTAAACACCCGCGGGCAACTCATAATGATCGTTTCGGTCAGGACGAGATACCAGACCATCCGCGCCAGATCGAACCCGCCGACGAGCGAGCGACCGGAAAGCTGAAACGTGGTGGTCCAGAGTTGCGCGAAGACAAAAATGACCATCGCCATAAAGCCGCAGCGGGCAAAGGTGTCCAGCGGATAGGCGAGGCTGCTCTGGGTCGTCACGCTGAGAACCGCCAGGTACTTCTGGATCCGGCGCCTCACCGATCACCTCCCCGCCGCGACCGAACGACCGGTCGCGGCGTAAATCGCGGCGATGATCTCTTCCAGCGGTGGCTCTTCGATCGTCAGGTCGGCAACCGCGAGGGTGCTGACCAACTCGGCGATGACCTTCTCAATTGGCTGAACGTCCACGTCGACTTCCAGACGCAAGCGAAACGCCTCGGCCACTCGGACCGTAACGCCGGGAAGCCGCGGCGGCTCACCTTCTCGGCCAAGCTTGAGGTCGATCACCTTGTGGCGCAGGAAGCTTCGTTTGAGGTCCGTGACCGAATCGTCGAAGACAATCGCGCCGTGGTTGATCACGATCACCCGTCGACACACCTGCTCGATGTCGCCAGCGTCGTGGGAGGTGAGCAGAAAGGTCACCTCCTCGTCGGCGTTGAGGGCTTTCACCATGCCCCGAATCTCCTGCTTGGCGACGACGTCCAGGCCAATCGTCGGTTCATCCAGAAAGACAACCTCCGGCCGGTGCAGGAGCGCCGCGGCGATTTCGCAGCGCATCCGTTCGCCCAGGCTGAGCCGGCGCACCGGCACGTCCAGGTACGGGGCGATGCCAAACCGCTCGACCAGTTGTCCCAGGCGCTCGCGGAATGGCCGGTCGTCGAGCTCGTAGATCCGCGCCAGGAGGGCAAAGCTATCCGAAGGCGGCAGGTGATACCAGAGTTGAGACCGCTGGCCGAAGACCGAGGCGATGCGGAAGGCCAGGCGCTGGCGCTCCAACCAGGGCGCCAGACCGAGCACCCGCGCGGACCCACTGGTCGGAAACAGGATGCCGGTCAGCATTTTGATCGTCGTCGATTTACCGGCGCCGTTCGGGCCGACAAACCCCACCACCTCGCCGCGTTCGATCCGAAAGCTGATGGCATCCACCGCGGTTATCTGGTTGTAAGTCGGCTGCCAGAGGGAGCGCAGGCTGCCGAGGAAACCCGGCTGCTTCCGCTTCACCGGATAGACTTTCCGCAAGTTCTCCACGTCTACGACCGCCATCTCGCCCTCCAACGTGTCACCGAACCCAATCAGCAACCAAACAAAAACGCCACGGACTGAATGCCCGTGGCGTCTGCGGTGGCGAAGTCTGCGAAACTGCTCTATCCCGAACCCTGTTCTCCACCCAGCCGGGCATCGCCCCACATGGTAACGAGCAAGTGGGTACAAGTTCCGATGAGACAAATCGCGAACGAGCGGCTCATCATGGGACTCCCGGCTAAGACTAGTCTGTTCCTTGATTGTAATTGATCATAGCAGAAACCGAGTTACGAGGAAAGACGGGCGAATTCCGTTTCGATCACGACCTTAAGGACCGGCAGGTCCGTCTCAACGGCGTTCCACACAACATCCAGGCGAACTTCAGAGTACGCGTGAGCAAGCACGTTTCGGAAGTCGGAGATCTGATGCCACGGAATCTCAGTATGGCGATTCTTCAGAGAATCTCTCATAGGGCAATCGCTTCGCTCAGTACGCGATCACGAAGACGACGGAGCCCAGCGCTGTCGACGACATCGACCTCACGACCAATCGCCTCAGCCAGCGCTCGTCGCAGGTCAGCCAGGCGTCCAAAGTAGGAAAAGCCGCCAACGTCCCCTCGAATGTCAACCAGGATATCGACGTCACTTAACGCGTCAGCCTCTCCACGAGCGACCGAGCCGAATACGCGCACGTTCTCCGCACCAGATTGACCGGCGACCCGGGGTATTTCCCCACCACGGGACCGCAGGTCTTCAAGGCTTACCGTCTTCGCTGATTGGGCCAATCATGACCTCACATAACTGTGATCTGCCAGTCAAATTCTACCATTTGATTGCCCTACCGTCGCCCGTTATTGGTCAATTTAGCGCACTGTGTATAATAAAAGGAATGCGTCGACGATGACGTGTCGCTCGGTCTACCTGGGGAGGTAGATATGCGTGCGGTCGTGCTTTTTCAATACGTTGCCTGGACGCTCTACGTCCTGATTTTCCTCTTCGTTTGCCGACAGGCTTTTCGCCGACCCACCCGAGTGAACCTGGACACCGCCGCGTTCTTCGGAGCCAGTTCCCTGGCGATTGTCATCGCCGTGCTTCCGCGAGTTCTTCGGGTCGCGGCGCCAAGCTGGCTACCCGTACTGGCCGGAGCCCTGATTATCAGTCTACCCTACCTCCTGCTCCGACTGGTCGCGAGTTACGCGGACGTGTCGCGATCTCTGCTCTGGTTTGCCGGGTCTGGCCTCGTTCTCTCAATCATCGCGCTTCTCGTCATCGGTGGACGTCTACCACTGTGGCTCACGACTGCTCTGCTAGTCTACTATTGCCTCACCATCGCCCTGGTCGTCTGGATTTTTCTGCAAGAGGCGCGCCGAGTCACCGGCGTCACTCGGCGCCGCCTCCAGGCGGTCGCGCTTGGCACGATCTTTCTTGGCTTAGATGTCCTCTGTGCCGGTCGCGCGGCAATCAGCCCCGGCGCTTCGGATGTCTGGATCGGCTTCAGTAGTTTGCTGGGAATGGCGTCCGGCCTCGGTTACTTTTTGGGGTTTGCGACCCCAACCGCGCTCCGCCGCGCCTGGCAAGAGCCAGAGCTCCGCGCCTTTCTCGGGCGCGCCACGCGACTACCGCGCTTACCGGACATTCGCGACATAACATCCGAAATGGAACGGGGCGCGGCGTCCGCGCTCGGCGCCCCCCGCGCGTCGATTCAGCTCTGGGATCCGGTTCGTCGAACCTTGCGTCGTCCGGTCGACTCCTCCCAATCCGAATCCAGGAGCGACGAAGCGAGCCAATTCGAAGACGTCGGGTTAGAAATTCGTGATGGTTGGTGGGAGCAGTCGCCAGACTTCTATCCCAACGGCCAGGCGTTCCGGGAGCAGCGAGCCATCTTCGTCGAAGACGCGGCGCTCGCGGACGCGGCGAACGCCGCGTCGTACAATCGGCACGGTGCCCGAGCAATTCTCGCGGCCCCAATCACCGCGGGGAAAAACCCGCTCGGCGTTCTGACAGTCTACGCGCCCCGGGCACCGTTCTTCGCCGACAGCGACCTCGAAGTCGTTCAAATCCTCGCAGACCAGGCGGCGGTGGTTCTCGAAACGCGGGCGTTGATCGACGAGCGCGCGCGCGTTCACGCGCGGGAAGAGGCGATCCGGATGAAGGAAGACTTTCTTTCGTCAGCCGCCCACGACCTCAAGAGTCCCTTGACCGGCATCATCGGCCACTCTCAATTCCTTCGCCGTCGGCTGGAGCGACGTCCCACGGAACCGCTCGTTCCTGAAGATCTGGACCGCATCATCGTCGAGGCGCAACGCCTCAACGGATTTATCGGCGAGTTACTGGACGCCACCCGGAGCGAGCGCGGCGAATTGCTCAACCTTCGGGAATCCGTTGATCTGACCGAGTTGGCGCGCGAAGTCTGCTCGCGCGCCTGGCACCCAAATCCACGCCTCGTCGTTCAAGCCGACGAACCGGTCGTCGGCAATTTCGATCCGATTCGACTGCGCCAACTGCTCGGAAATCTCGTCGACAACGCCGTCAAGTTCAGTCCTCCCGGTTCCGAAATCGTCGTCCGGGTTTGGACCGAGGGCTACAACGCGCGACTGGCCGTCAGCGACCACGGGATCGGCATCCCGCCCGAGGATCTTCCCCAGTTGTTTCAGCGCTTTCATCGCGGTCGCAACGTCAACGATCGCCAGTACGCCGGGCTTGGTCTTGGCTTATACATCTGCCGAGGAATTGTCGACGCTCACGAGGGAAAGATCTGGGTGGAAACCTCGCTCGGTAAGGGCAGCACCGTCCAGGTCGTGCTCCCACTCGCCCCGGCGACGAAGCCGCCGGTTCTCGAATCAACCGGAATGACCGCCGCCCTTCCCGAGGCGATCGAGCCAAATCCCGGGCTGGCCACTTCCCCCTTGGCGACGCAGTTCTCCTTGGGATAAAGTAAGCGGGTCGATCCCTGAGAGCCACGAGAGGTCGGGGATCGACCCGAACCCAAAGGAGGATTTCCGATGAGCACCTCAACCGAACCGGTGGACCTGCTCTTGAAGGGCGGCCGGGTGATCGATCCGGCGAACGGCCTCGACGCTCTGCTTGATGTCGCCATCACCGGTGGCAAGGTCAGTCGAGTCGCGCCAGATCTGCCGGCCAGCGACGCGAAAACGGTACTCGACGTCAGCGGCCGGTACGTCACGCCCGGCCTGATCGACATCCACGTCCACGCTTTCGTCACCCACGCCCGCTCGAATCTGTCCGTGCTGTCCGAGGCACACGCCTTTCCCGCGGGCGTGACGACGGTCGTGGACGCGGGAACCGCCGGCTGGCGTGACTTTCCCCTCTTTAAAGAGCAGGTTATTGACCGCTCGAAGATCCGTATCCTTTCCTACGTCAACATCGTGGGCTCCGGCATGGGCGGGGATTGGGAGCACGCCGCTGGGGAGATGAACCCCAAGCTGGCCGCGGCGGTCGTCGACGCCTATCCGGACGTCGCGGTTGGGATCAAGACGGCTCACTATTGGGCGCTTCGCCCCTTCGACGAACTTCATCCGCCCTGGCTGGCGGTCGATCGAGCGATCGAAGCCGGCGAACTCTGTCACAAGCCGGTGATGTTCGACTTTTGCCCGTGGCCGGTCGAGCGCCCGTACCGGACCCTCTTACTCGAGAAGATGCGGCCTGGCGACATCCATACCCACGTCTTCGCCCAGCAGTTCCGCGTCCTCGACGACTACGGGAAGGTTCAGGACTTTATGTGGGTCGCGCGCGAACGCGGGGTGATCTTCGACCTTGGGCACGGCGCCGGAAGCTTCTGGTACCGCAACGCCGTACCAGCCATTCAGCAGGGCTTCGTCCCGGACTCGATCAGCACCGACCTGCACACCGGCAATATCAACGGCCCGGTGTTCGACATGCTCACGACGGTGAATAAGTGCTTGAACATGGGGCTCTCGCTGGTCGACGTTATCGAGCGCTCGACGCGCGCCCCGGCGCGGGAGATTGGCCATCCGGAATTAGGAACCTTGAACGTCGGCGCCGCCGCGGACGTCGCGGTCTTCGACCTCCAGGAAGGCAGCTTTTCCTTCTGGGACTGCGGTCGCGCTCGGAGCCTGGGCAAGCAGAAACTCGTCTGCACCCAGACCATCCGTGGCGGCCAGGTTGTTTACAATCCCGAGGGTCTGGGCCTGCCCCTCTGGGAAGAAGCGCCGGACCGCTACTGGTGGGATCCCGCCGAAAAGCGCACCACCCGGCCGATTGCGAAGTAGACCGAAAGGTATCTACGAATGCGCCGCAGGCGCGCCTTTTGGGGCGAGGTTTCGACCGGGAACGGGTGAGGGCCCTGTCCCTCACCCGTTCCCGGACCTTTCCCGCACTGCGGACCTTGTGATTGTTGGAGGCAGAGAATCGGGCAGGCACGGGGGCCTGCCCCTACGTCTGGTAAGACGGACAGCCGCTTTCCGGGTATGCCCGACTATCTTGTTAACCCTCATTAAAGCGACAAGGCAGCGACGTGTCTCTCTCAACTATCCCCGCGTCACGGCGTCGAGAGCCGAGCCGCGTTGCCGGGCCGCGGAGCTGTTCAAGTAGGGCGATTCTGCCCAACCGCGCTCCAGGGGACACAGATTCGGGCGGGTTGATTCCAGCCTGAGAGTAATAAGTAGACTCTTTCCACTCCCCGGCTCACCGCCGGTAACTAAAACACGTGGCTGATCATGGAATAAACCGATCAACCGATCGTCTAGCCTTATGGTCAACCTCGTGGCTTCACAATCTTCTCACGGGGCCCAGGCAATCACTGTTAGAATGGTAGAGCAAGGTGGAACGAAGAGGAGGACGCTATGCGAATCGGTTTCATTGGCCTGGGTCGAATGGGCGGAAACATGGTTCGGCGGATCACGCGCGCCGGCCACGAGTGCGTCGTCTACGACGTGCGACCGGAATCGGTAGCCGCTCTCGCCGTCGACGGAGCGATCGGCGCGTCGTCTCTAGAAGATTTGGTGGGAAAGCTCACCCCGCCTCGGGTAGTCTGGTTAATGGTTCCGGCCGGGCTGGTCGATGAGGAGATCACCGCTCTTGCTCCCCTCCTTGCCCCGGACGACGCGATCGTCGACGGCGGCAATTCGTTCTACCAGAACGACATTCGGCGCGCGGATCGCCTCGGGCTGCTGGGCATCCATTACCTGGACGTTGGGACGAGCGGCGGAATCTGGGGCAACGAGCAGGGCTATTGTCTGATGATTGGCGGTGAAACCACGGCCGTCCGTCGCCTCGACCCGATCTTTGCCACGCTGGCTCCGGGATTCCCGGCCGCGCCCCGGACACCCGGTCTGCAGGGAGAGCCAGGCACTGCCGAGAGAGGCTACCTCCATTGTGGGCCAGTCGGGGCCGGCCACTTCGTGAAGATGGTTCACAACGGCATCGAGTATGGCCTCATGGCAGCTTACGCCGAGGGATTGAACGTCCTGCGTTACGCCAACATCGGCAAGAACTCCCACGAAAACGACGCCGAAACAACCCCGCTGCGGGACCCAGAATACTATCAGTACGACTTTAACCTGCCCGAAATCGCCGAAGTCTGGCGCCGAGGCAGCGTCATCCGCTCCTGGCTGCTAGACCTCGCCGCGCACGCCCTCCGGGAAGATCCGGATCTCCGCCAGTTTAACGGCCGGGTGTCTGACTCCGGCGAAGGTCGCTGGACAATCGCCGCGGCGATCGACGAGGCCGTCCCCACGCCGGTTCTCAGCACCGCGCTCTATGAGCGGTTTACCTCTCGCGGGGCGTCCGAATATGCCGACCGAATTCTCTCGGCCATGCGCTTCGAGTTTGGCGGACACGCCGAAAAACTAGAATAGCCCACTGCCGCGCCCGACACCAAGGAGGCCCAGTTTGCCAGCCAACCCATCCGATGCGCTGGTCGTCTTCGGAATCACCGGCGATCTTGCGTACAAGCAGATCATTCCCGCCCTTCAGGCGATGATCCGACGCGGCCACCTCACGGTGCCAATCGTCGGGGTTGCCAAAGCGGGCTGGGATGTCGATCAGGTCCGGCAACGCGCGCGCGAGAGCTTGGAAGCGCACGGGGGCGTCGACGCGGGGGCGTTTGACCAACTCGTCTCTCACCTGCGCTACGTCGACGGCGATTACCGCGACCCGTCGACGTTCAGCAGGCTCCGCGAGGCCCTCGGCAACGCGCGCCGGCCACTTCACTATCTCGCCATCCCGCCCAGCCTCTTCGCGACCGTCGGCGACGGATTGGTCCACGGGGGATGCGCCGAGGACGCCCGGATCATTCTGGAAAAGCCGTTCGGCCGCGACCTTGCCTCGGCCCGCGCCCTCAATCAGACGCTTCACAAGAACTTTCCGGAGTCGAACATCTTTCGGATCGACCATTACCTCGGCAAGGAACCCGTCCAGAACCTGCTCTACTTCCGCTTCGCCAACTCATTTCTCGAGCCAATCTGGAACCGCAGCCACGTCGCGAGTATTCAGATCACCATGGCCGAGAGTTTTGGGGTCGCCGGTCGCGGTCGATTCTACGAAGAGGTCGGGGCGATTCGCGACGTCGTCCAGAACCACCTTCTCCAGATCATCGCGCTCCTGGCGATGGACGCGCCGGTTGGCCATAGCGCCGAGTTGATCCGCGACGAAAAGGCGCGAATCCTCAAGGCCATTCGCCCACTTCAACGTGGGGACGTCGTGCGCGGCCAGTTCGTCGGCTATCGCCAGGAAGACGGCGTCTCACCCCAATCGAACGTCGAAACCTTCGCCGCGCTCCGCCTCCAAATCGATAGCTGGCGTTGGGGCGGTGTGCCCTTCTACATTCGCGCCGGCAAGTCGCTCCCGGTCAGCGCGACCGAGGTGCTGGTAACGCTTCGTCACCCCCCGCTTACCGTCTTCGACGAGGTCGATCGGAACCGCTCGAACTACCTGCGCTTCCGACTGAGCCCTAACGTCCTGATCTCACTGGGCGCGCGCGCGAAGGTACCCGGCGAGGTCATGGAAGGCGAAGAAGTCGAATTGGTCGCCCGCCATCACACCGGCGACGAAATGAGCCCCTACGAACGCCTGCTTGGCGACGCCCTCCGCGGCGACGCGATGCTCTTCGCCCGCCAGGACGCCGTCGAAGAGGCGTGGCGAATCGTCGATCCCGTCCTCAACGACCCGGAGCCGGTGGTGCCCTACGAACCCGGAACCTGGGGACCGGCCCAAGCCGACGAGATCATTGCCGAGAACGGCAACTGGAATAACCCGCGGGTGCGAGACCCGCATCCTCACTCCAAAGCAACCGGAGCGTAACAATGGCTACCCGCGAAGCAATCGCGCCGACCGAACGCGCCGCCTGGAAGGCCCTCCAGGTCCACTATGGCGAGATCCGTGACGTTCACCTCCGGCAGTTCTTCGCCCAAAACCCCCTACGGGGCGAGCAAATGAACCTCGAAGCGGTGGGCATCTACCTGGATTACTCCAAAAATCGCGCCGATGATCGGACAATCGGTCTATTGGTGGATTTGGCCCGAGAAGTCGGGTTGGCCGAGCGCATCGAGGCCATGTTCCAAGGCGAGAAGATCAACCGAACCGAAGGACGCGCGGTTCTGCACACCGCGCTGCGCGCCCCGCGCGGGACGCAGATACTGGTCGACGGCGACAACGTGGTGCCCGAGGTCCACGCCGTGCTCGATCGTATGGCCGCTTTCGCCGACGCGGTCCGAAGCGGCACCTGGCGTGGCCACACCGGCCGGCGGATCCGCAACATCGTGAACATCGGCATCGGCGGGTCCGACCTTGGCCCGGTTATGGCCTACGAGGCGCTGAAACACTACGCCGACCGCGAACTGACTTTCCGCTTCGTCTCCAACGTCGACGCCACGGACTTCGCCGAGGCAACCCGCGACCTCAGTCCGGAGGAAACGCTCTTCATCGTCTCGTCGAAAACCTTCACGACGCTGGAGACGATGACCAACGCCCGAACCGCCCGGTCCTGGCTTCTGGAAGACCTGGGCGACGACCACGCGGTTTCCCGACATTTCGTCGCCGTTTCGACGAACGCCCGCGAAGTCGCCGCTTTTGGCATCGACACCGCGAACATGTTCGAGTTCTGGGACTGGGTCGGCGGCCGATACTCCATGGACTCGGCAATCGGCCTCTCGACGATGTTGGCGATCGGTCCGGAAAACTTCGAAGAGATGCTCGCCGGCTTTCACGCGATGGACGAACACTTCCGCACCGCGCCATTCGACCAGAACCTTCCGGTGTTACTGGGGCTACTCGCCGTCTGGTACAACAACTTTTTCGGCGCCCAGACCGTCGCCGTGCTGCCCTACGACCAATACCTGAAGCGATTTCCGGCTTATCTCCAGCAACTGACCATGGAAAGCAACGGCAAGCGGGTTCGGTTGGACGGCACGCCGGTGACCTACGAAACCGGTCCGATCTACTGGGGCGAGCCGGGCACCAACGGCCAGCATTCGTTCTATCAACTGATTCACCAGGGAACCAAGCTCATCCCGTGCGACTTTATCGCTTTCAGTCAGCCGCTCAATCGCATCGGCAACCACCACGACCTCCTGATCGCGAACGTCTTCGCCCAGAGCGAAGCCCTGGCCTTCGGCAAGAGCCCGGAAGAGGTCAAGGACGAAGGCACGCCGGATTGGCTGGTACCCCACCGCGTCTTCGCCGGGAACCGGCCGTCCAATACCTTGCTCCTGGACAAGTTGACGCCGGAGGCGCTCGGCAAGCTAGTGGCGCTCTACGAGCACAGTGTCTTCACCCAGGGCACGATTTGGGGAATCGACTCTTTCGACCAGTGGGGAGTAGAACTCGGCAAAGCGCTCGCCCAGCGGATCGTACCGGAGCTCTCGCCGTCCGACGCTCCCCTCACCCACGACAGTTCCACGAACCGCTTGATTCGCCGTTATCGCGAGACAAAAGGGGAGCAAGCGTAGACCGGGGCTGGTTAGCCGTGAAAGGGTAGTCGTCCGGGAAGAAGAAGGGAGACAGGAGAGAGATCGGTCGCCGCGCGTACCGTCTGCCAAGAATCCGCCACGCGCGGTTTTCGCTCCAACTCCGATCTCCTGACTCCTTTCTCCTATCTCCTCGCTTACTCGAAGAACCCGGCGTCTTCGTCGCGGAGGTGCTCCTTGGCGGCGGGGATATTGAAGTCGACTCCCAGGCCGGGGCGGTCCCAGACCTCGATCAGGCTGTTCTTAACGATGGGGTTCGGAAGGCCCTCCACGATGTCGTACCACCACTCCGGTTGGCCGGTGGGGTACTCGAACGCGATGTAGTTCTGGGGCATAGCCGCCGAGACCTGCACCAGCGCGGCCAGGCCGATCAGTCCGTCCAGGGTGCCGTGGGGAGCCATCAGAATGCCGTGGAGATCCGCGTACTCGGCGATCCACTTCAGCTCGGCGATGCCACCGACATCGGCCGGGTCCGGTCCGATGATGCTCACCGCCCGCTTTTCGATCAACTCCATGAAGTTCTGGCGCAGGTAAATCTGTTCGCCAGTGTGAATCGGGGTCGACGTCTTCTCGGTCACTTCGCGATAGAGGTCGGCGCTGACGTGCGGCGTGTAGTCGCCGGTGATCAGGTCTTCCAACCACATGACGTTCAGCGGTTCGAGGGCGCGAGCCAGACGTATCGCGTCGGGTACTTGCCAGCCCGGGCCGCAATCGAGCGCCAGCCCGACCTCGTCACCCAGAACCTCTTTCATCGCTTCCACGCAGGAGATGATGTGCTTCAGGCCTTTCTCGGTGAACAGGCTACGGTTCGGATACCGGGGACCGCTCCGCAGTTCGTCGTGAATGAAATCCGGATGCTTCGCGATCATGTGGCCGTGGTAGCCAATGCCTTGCTTGATAATCGAGAATCCTTGCGGGGCATCCTTCATGCGCTGCATGTTTTCCGCGTAATCGGCCGGGCTATCGCCGTTCATCGGGAAGCGGACGTGGCCGTTGTACACCCGCACGTGGTCGCGAATCTTTCCGCCGAGAAGCTTGTAGACCGGCACCCCGGCCGCCTTGCCGGCGACGTCCCAGAGCGCCATTTCAATCGCGCTTACCGCGGCACCCCAGGGCTTAAAGGCGCCTAAGCGGCGAATCTTCAGCATGACCCGCTCGACGTTCGTCGGATCTTCGCCGAGGACAAAGTCTCGATAGAACAAAACGTGGGGCTTGAGGTAGGGCTTGCTCCCCTCGACCTCGCCGTAGCCGCTGATCCCCTCGTCGGTGACGACGCGCACGATGGGATTGTTTCCAATCACCGCGCACTTCAGGTCGGTAATCTTCAAGGTGTCCTCCCGCTGCAGAGTCTAGTTCACCGCGGCCAGTTTACACGGTCGTTCCAGGCGCTGTCACCTGGGACAGCCCGGAAAGGCATCAGGACAGCCAGTCCACTCGTCCGATCCAGCGCTCGCGGTTGGCGGCATACCAGGCAATCGTCTCGCGCAATCCGTTCTCTCGATCGACCTTGGGGTGCCAGCCGGTGTGACTTGTGAGTTTTCCGGCGTCAACCTGGAGATGAAGCAGATCCGTCTGGCCCGGGCGAAGGCGTGCCGGGTCGACGGTCATCGCCACGTCGCCCCAGTATCCCGCGGCCTGCCCCACGCTCCGAATCAACTCCGCCCAGTCGCCGATGCTAATCTGCTCGCCATAGCCGGCGCAATACACCTCGCCCGGCCGCCCCTCGGCTGCCACGGCCAGGTGGGCATTCACGGTATCCGCCACGTAGAGAAAATCGCGGTGGGTTTCAGTCGCGCCAAGGCGAGCCTCGGAGCGCGAGAGCATCTGGGTGATCAGTGTGCCGGTGATGTAGCGCGGATTCTGGCGCGGCCCAAACGTATTGAACATCCGCGTGACGACGACCGGCAGGCCATAGGCCCGGAAATAATTCCGACCGAGGAAGTCGGCTGCAACCTTCGACGTCGCGTACGGACTCTCCGGGTTGAGGGGTGCCCGTTCATTAAAGACCGGGCGGTCGCCATGGAATGTGTAGAGCTGAAGCAGGGCCGGATCGACATTCCCGTACTCCTCGGACGTCCCCGCGATGTCCAATTTGGCGACCGCCAGATCTTCATCCAGGATTCCCTGGAGAATGTTGAGCGTCCCCATAACGTTCACCGCGAAGGTTTCGTAAGGTCGGTCCCAGGATTCCCGGACGTGCGCCTGGGCGCCCAGGTGAAAGATCGTGACCGGTCCGTTAGCGCCTCGCTTCAAGTCACGCAAGGTCAGCCGGACCGACCGGGGATCTTCGAGGTTAGCGCGATGAAGGGTGAGCTGGCCGACGTGATGGGCGACGTTACGCAGTTCCCCGGAGGAACTCGCTCGGACCAGTGCGTGGACGTCCGAACCAGCGTCGACTAATCGATCCACGAGATGCGAGCCAAAGAATCCATCGGCTCCGGTGACGAATGTCGTTCTCCCCGCGAATGCCTCGGCAAAATCGCTCGGCACGGGTTACCCTCCTGTGTTCGATGCCAGAACATTAAATGGTCGGAGGGCGCTGGAAACTGTCGAAACTACCAGGATTCACGAAATCCAGCCTTGCTGTCGCGCCAGGTAGACGAGTTCGGTGCGCGAGGAGGCGTGGAGCTTAGCGAAGAGGTTGCTGAGGTGAAAGTGGACGGTACGCTCGCTGGTAAAGAGTTGACTGGCGATTTCCTGGCTTTTCATCCCCTGCGCCACCAGGCGCAGAACGTCCAACTCCCGCGGTGTCGGTAACTCCAGCACCCCGTCCTCGGCATCCTCTAACCCGACCGAACTCGCGACAACCTGTCCCAGGGCAATCTGTCGGATCGATTGCAGTAGCTCGCGGGATGAAACCGACTTGGCGAGATAACCCTGAACCCCCAACTGAGCGAGGGCGCGCGCGTACTGGGCGTGGTTTCCGTAGCCGGTGAGGATGAGAATCTTCACCGCGGGTAGGCTTCGCCGAATCTCCGCGGCGGCGTCGATCCCGCTTCGGCCGGGCATACTGATGTCCAGAATGACCAGATCCGGCCCGAGTTCCCGCGTCAAGCGCACCGCGTCTTCGCCATTGTCGGCTTCGCCGACGACTCGCAGATCCGCCTCGGCCTCGATCAATCGCCGCGTCCCCTCCCGGGTGATCGTGTGGTCGTCGGCGAGCAGAATCTTCAGACCTGGATTCTCAGCCTGTGCCATCGAACCTCTACCAGGAAAGCCACCGTCGGAGCGAGAGTCCGCGATGAAACCCCAGCCGCGGTCTTGGGCCGCGGCCGGGCAATCAAACCGTGGCTTACCCAAAAGTCTCGCGAAATGTCGCGAGGTTGCGCCGAGCGGCGTCCAGCGGGCTGTCGCCAGCCGACGTTTCGAGCATGAGCCAGCCGTCGTAGCCGGTCTCGGCAAGAGCGCGCTTCACGCCGGCGAGATCGACCGTGCCACTCGCCAGGTCGGATCCCCGGGTACCCTTCACGTGAATGTGGACGATCTGCCCCTGGCGTTCCCGAATCTCGCCGACCGGGTCCATGCCCTTACCAGCCGCGTTACCGGTATCGAAGTAGTCGCCAACCCACGGACTGCCGACCCGGCCAAGGATTTCCTTCGTCTCGGCGGCGTTATAGCTCGTTTCGATTCCGATCTTCACGCCGAGCCGGGCCGCGTCCGGTGCCAGGCGCTTGAGTGAATCGACGTAGGCGTCGACGGCCGGACGATCGTCCAGCGGCGGCGCTCCGGGCACGAGAACAACCGTCCCGCCCAATTCGGCGCAACGCTGGATCCCCTGGCGAACCCGGTCGATCACCGCCTCGCGGACCGCCGGGTCCAGGACGTACAGCCGGAAGTCCGGGGTAAAATAGATCAGTCCGAGCGATGGGAACTTCACTCCGGCCCTTTCTCCAGCGTCGCGCAAAGACGTGACCCGTTCCGGATGGTCGAGCAGGTCGGCCGCGGTATTGGCTCGGACAAACAACTCGATTCCCTCGAAGCCCAGCGCGCCGGCGTCCGCGATTGCTTGCTCCCACTCGCCGGGAAGGGTCACCGCGTGACATACCCCGAGATGCATGGCATTCTCCTTTTCCAACGTCTTCGGATGAAGGGTAGCAAAGAAGCGACAGGTCGCCAAGAGGCAGCGGCGGCTACTTGCAAAAATAACCTAGTCGCTCGGAATGACCGACTCGCCGGAGTCCGACCGTCGTCCCAAATCCACTTCGGCGGTCACGATCGTTCCCCCCTCCGGTCGCCCCTGCACGGTCACCGCGCCACCAAGCGAGCGCAGACGCTCGCGCATCCCGATAATCCCGAGCGACGGACAATCCTCGCGCCCCTCCGGATCGGTCGGTCCGCGCCCATCGTCGGAAATGAGCAAACGCACCACCCTGGCTTCGCGCTCCAGGACCACCGTCACCTGGCTGGCCCGCGCGTGCTTCTGGCAATTTGCCAGCGCCTCCTGAGCAACCCGGAAGAGAGCAGTTTCCAGTTCGCTCGGCAAGCGGCCAAATCGCCGCCCGGACTCGGCCGGGATCGACAGGCGAACCGCCAGGTGCGAGCGGGCGCTGACGTCGTGAACCAACCACTCCAGGCCGCCAGCCAGACCAAAGTCGTCCAGGAACGGCGGGCGCAGCCCCATGCAGATCGAACGTAGAGCAATCGCGATCTCGTCCACGCTCTCTCGCCAGCGGCCAGCGGCCGGAATGTCGTCACGGTCGCCCAATTCACGGGCGAGTAATGTCGCGCGCTGCAGCGGGTCGTCGTGCAGGTCGAGGGCGAGCCGGCGCCGCTCGTCCTCCTGAACCCGGATCAACTCCGCGCTCAGCGCGGCCAACTCGCCCTCGCGGGCCCCCAGCATCGCCACCTGATGCTCCAGGCGACGAATCAGCAGCGCGTTGCGGAGCGCCGGCGCGAGGACGTGAGCGAGCGTCTGGAGTAACTGGTCGTCCTCCGGACGGAGTCCGTCGTCGTGGCGCTTGGGACCAACGACCAGACTGCCGATCCGGGCGCCGTCGGCAATCAGGGGATAGAGGTCGGCCACGGCAAGATCTGCCGCTTCCATCGTCTCCCAACCGCGCTCCGGAAAGTCCCCCCAGGTGAATCGCTCGTGGCCACCTTCTTCGTCGCCAATCTCAATCGCGAGCCAGGCCACGTCGAGGGTGGTGCCCACCTCGCCCAGTACCAGGCGAGCGATCTCTTCCAAACCGGCCAGACGCACAATCCGAGCGCCCAGCGCGTGGAGCGTCTCCGGGTAGTCGTAGACGTCGCGAAAGAGCATCCGCTCCAGGGCGTACCGCAAGCGGTGTTGAGCGAGCGGAAAAGTCTCGACCACCAGACCGATGCCGAGGAGCATCACCCCGAGCCAACGGGCCGGGTGGCCTTCGGTAACCCCAAGGCGAAGCGCCAAGACGTCGAAGACCACGCCGTAGGTCGCGAGCAAGGCGCCCCAGACCAGCAAGGCGATCAGGTTTCGTCGGACGATCCGACTGATCCCCAGAAATTGCCGACCAAGGACCGCCACGCCCAGGCTGAGCGGCAGGCAAATCATGCTGAGCACGGCCACGTCCGGTCGAACGATCTCGCCCAACCCCAGGAGAGAAGGGCCGAGCGAGAGCACACCAAACGGCGCAACTCCAAGCAGCAGGCCAATTGCGATGAATCCGAGCGCGAAGCGCGCCTGACGGGCGACCGGAGGGGGCTTCGTCAGGGCCCTCACTGCCAGCGCCCCGGCTCCGAGGACATCGAGCGCGAGCGCGCCGAAGGCGCCGACCTGGGTCGCGGGGTATAGACCAGTGTCAAAAGCCACCGCGAAGAGGTACAACACGAGCAGCGCGCCGTGGGCGACGAGGAAGCCAAGCGCAAATCGGCGGCGCGAGGGAACCCCGAGGCGATTGACCGGGAAGACCAGGAAGACGAGAAAAGTCCCGGCCCCAAACCCGAGAAACGACGCGTACTCCAGTGCCAGCGCCCAGGCCGCGCCAAAAGGAGCGATGAGCGCCGCCAGGAGCATCACCGCCGAACTGGTGGCAAAAGCCAGGATAATGCCACCGGTGAGCACGTCGTTAGCGACGACGAAGACGATTCCCCCTACTCCGAAGAAGGCGATGGCAATCGCCGGAAAACTCTTCAAGAGGGGAGCGAGGGCGACCAGAGCGGCGTCGGCGCGCGCTACGACGGGCGCGCCAGAGGGCGTCCGGACTTCGAGAGTAGACGCCCGCGCGACCGTGTCGGTGTTATCGGTTGGAAGGACAGCGCGGTTGTCGATCGCCACGACATCATCGCCCGGCCGAATACCGGCGTCCCAGGCGAGGGTTCCCGGCTGAACCCAATGAACGAGCAATTGGGTACCGTTTCCGGTCGCCTCGACGCCTAACCGCGGCGGTCGGGTGATTTGGGCAAGGCAAAGGTCGCCGAGACCAATGAGCGCGACCGCCAGCGCCGTGACGACCAACCACCGAACGTGACCGACTTCGTGGGGATAGAGCTCCACGAAGAACGCGCGCCAGCGATCCGGCCGCCCGGTTCCCTTCGCACGGACTCTCATTCCTCGGACATCCAGTCGCGCCACGTCCAGCCCCTCGTCCGCGTACTCGACGGGTGGTTTATAGCAGATCTCGATTCGCCCGTCAGCGTCCAAACCCTGTCAGAATTACGGGTTTCCCGCCCCAGTCAGCGCGCTAATCTAACCATGCGAGGGCTGGGAGAGCCGCGGTGCAGCGGCAGCGCGATGGGGCGCACCGGCCCACGAAACCCGACAAACTTGCCGATAAACTTGCCAAAAGAGAAACGTCTGATGGTGCTGATCCAGACCGAGGAACCGACCCTGGCGCGCGTCCTCGCGGCCGCCCGCGCCCACCGGCGCGGGCCGACCCCGGACCAGCGCGAGCGTTTCGCGGCCTGGCGGATCAGCCATCTGGCCGGCGGTCACAATGGTCAAATCTACCGTTGCGACGCCTTTGGCGCACCCATCTGTGTCAAACTTTGTAAACTGGACGATCGGCGGCGAGCCGAACGCGAGTGGATAGCCATGAACCTGCTCGCCCGCCGCCTCGGGTCGCTGGTACCGTGTCCCCTCGGCTACGATCCGGGTTCCGACGCCCCGGCGGTCACGATGACCTTCCTGCCCGGCGCGCCGCTGGCAAACCAGGATCTCTCGTCCGACCAGTTGAGCGGGCTCGCCGTGACCCTGCGTCAACTGCACCGGATTGGTCACGCTGATGCGCCGGACGTCCCGTGGCAACGCATCGGCGGCGCCCGCGACGAGACCAGCGGTTCCATTCTAGGTCGTCTAATGAGTTGGGACGACCGCTGGGATGTCCAGGTGGCCGCGGTCGCGGCGTACCGGTCGCTCCGGACAAGCTGGCTGAGGAGCAACGACCGAGCGATCCTGAGCGAGCCAACCGCCCCGATCTTCTCTCGGGGCGACGCGAATCTTGCCAACTGGCTCTGGGACGGCGATCAGGTCCGCTGCGTCGACTTCGAGTACGCTGGCTGGAGCGACCGCGCCTGGGATCTGGCCGACCTGATCGAAGGCATCTGGGCGCGCCCGACCCCCGACGCCAAGTGGCGCGACTTCGTCGAGCAGTTCGGTTTAAGCGTCGGGGAGCGCCGTCGCTTCGCCGCCGCGCGCCGCACCCTGGCCTTGCTCTGGGTCTCCCTACTCTGGCAACGCGACGCCCCACCGGACCAACTGTGGGCCCAGGTGAAGCGCGCACGATGTCTGCTCAGCCACACCCGAGGGGACTGACACGGAGATCAGGGAAGCGGGAGCGAAGAATCTCCTCGGCCAACGATTGCTGAAGAGATTCTTCGTCGCGCGGCTCCTCAGAAGGACAAAATGCCGCTGTCGTAGTAACCTCCGCTCGGGTCGGTGCACTATCGATAACCCAGCCCCTTCGCCTGGATGTATTCGTCGCCGAGAAGTTCCAGTTGCACCCGATACCCTGGCGGGTTGCCCGGGTGATACTGGAAAACGCCCGCCTGGAAGCGCTGGGTCCAGGTTCCGTCGCGGAGCTTCGGCTCCTCTTTGGGGTAGCCAAAGACCGCCACGCCACCGTGGCTGTCGAAAAAGCTCTTGAACCCAATGTATTGACCGGAACGGGTGTAGTCGGCGACGAAGTGGCCGAGACCGGTCGGCGCGTTGGCCGAGACCGGAAAGTAGGTGGACGGGCCGGGCGGAGCATTACTCGGGTCCACCGCTGGATCGGCCCCCGGGTAAAGGATGTCGCCGAGAAGGCGGCGCTGGATCCGCTGGCCCCCTTGCGCCTCCGGGTGATACTCCAGAATGGCTCGCTGGAAATACTGGACCTCCTGACCGGTCACCGGGTCGCGAATCACGTCGGTTCGCGGCAACCCGACCGTATCCACGTCGCCGTGACTGCGTACCCAGGCCAGCCACTCACCACTGACGGTATGGCCGGTCGGCGCGGTCCAACTCGCGGCGGGGGACGGGAAGCGCGCGACGGTTTGCACGATGGTCCCGACGTCCTGGGGACGGTTCCCGAACTCCTCGACCCAGTAGTAGGTATAAGGCGACCCCGGCCGGACCGCGAAACCGACGCCGGTCTCCGCGATGTCTGGCGACAGGATGTTCGCGCGATGAGGCGAACTTGTCATCCAACTATTCACCGCGGACGCCGCGGTGGAATCGCCGGCAGCCAGGTTCTCTTCCAAAACGGTCCAGTTGTGGTAACCGGCTGACTCGTCCCGCGACACCATCGTCGACCCGTCGGGTCCCTGGTGAGCGAAGAAGCCCTGGTTAGCCATCTCGGTCGCGTACGCCTGGGCGGAGGCGCTGAGTTGAGGCGCGACGCGCAGGGGAGGAAGCCCGTTTTGGGCCCGGTCGAGGTTGACCAGCGTCACGACTTCGTCGGCATTGGTGGCCGCGTGGACCGTCGTCGGTCCGATTCCGGTGAAGGAACCGAGCGAGAGAGCGCTCAGCGCGACCCCCAGGAATGCCATTTTCCGCAGACGCATAACACAGTCTCCTGGCGTGGGGTATGTTCTACCGAGTGCTCGGTCGGCAATACCCTAATCGGAACCTGGCCGATTGACAATCAGGCAACTCGGCTAGGACCAATCTCCCATATGGCTACTAGGTCCTTTGGTGGAGGATGTTCTACTACTTTTGGAGGACTGGGGGGGAATCCGCGACTAACCGCCGCCACTGCCGAAGGTCGACACGCAGGACGTCGCGACCGCCCCGGCATCACCACCACCAAACGCGGCACCGCCGCGGTCGCCGACGCCCCCTCCGCCTTCGCCTCCACCTTCCCCTTCACCGCGACCCCGATTGCCTCCGGAAAAGGTCGCCATGTAGGCTTGAAGGTCCTGGAGCTCGGCGTTGCTGATGACATCTGGACCATAGCATGGCATGCCCCGCCGCCCACGGCGCACCGCTCCGGTGACTTCACCACGGGCACGCAAGGCTAATCGCCCGGGCGCGTTACCCACCGCGCCGTGACACGCGGCGCAGCCCTGGGCGAAGTAGACTTCGGCACCACGCTGCGCGGCGGTGCCGCTCCGAATCGTGGCGAAGACGAGTTGCTGGTCGGTTGGCGTCGGCACCGCCTCGGCACCAGCCTGACCTTTCTGAAGCGCCCGCAAGAAGCTGACCATCGCCCAGATGTCCTGATCGGAGTACTGGCTTCCGTACCCGGGCATCGGCGTAAAGCTCAAGCCGTTCTTGATGATGTAGAACAATTGGGCATCGCTCTTTTCCACCACGTCGTGGCTGGTCAGGTCAGTTGCCGGAGGAAAGGTTGTTTGACCGAACATTCCCCGGCCATCTCCCTTGGCGCCGTGGCACTGCGCGCACGAACCGGTATACTCGAGGCGCCCCTGCGCGACGGCTCCGGAATCGTTGGCCAGCGGATTGCTGCCGATACCGTTTGCCCCGATTCGCGATACCAATCCGATCATGCCGTGGCCATAGGCGGTTTCGATCCAACTGGACCCTCGGTGCACGAGCGCGAGGGGCGCGACGACGGCTGCCCCGACGCCCGCGGCGAAGATAATCCCAATGAGCACGCCAAGTACCAGGGGAACGCGAGCGGCCGGGGGGAAGACACGGGAAACCAAAGCGGACATGCAAAACCTCGTGGATAGTCTCGTGACCTGAAGCCGTGATGCACCCGTCGAGTTGAAGGCGGCATCCACCGCCAGCTAGACCGGTAATTGCCCTCGAATCGGCGGCGAGATGCCGCCCGCGGGCCAAACTGTGACCAGTTTACTGTAGAGGTCAGCCCTGCACCCGGAGTGAGATAACTGCTAAACGTCTGTTAAATCTAGTTGACAGAACATTACCGGGCGTGCTATACCGTCCGATAAACGACGGTCGGGAACCCCGGATCCAGCCACTGCCCCGCACCGCGACGAGACAAAGGATGAACGCCTTGCGAATTCGCCGACGCGCCCTTTGCGTGAGCCTGACGACGACCCTGGTCGAGGCGGGTTGTGCTTCCGCCGGTTCTCCGACCACCCCGACCGTCGCGCCGGCCTCCCCAACAACGACAGCGCGGACGCTCGCCTCGGCTACCCCCCGGGCTTTACCAACCTCGACGCCCATTCCGTCGGCCACGGCCACCGCGACCACGATTCCGGTTCGTCAGCCGACCCGAACCAGCGGAAAAGTCCGACCGGGGATTGACGTTCTTCTGGCGGAGCGCATGGATCTGCTGGCCGGAAAGCGGGTCGGCCTGGTCACAAACCCGACCGGCCGCACCGCCGCCGGGGTGAGCGACATCGACGCCCTATTTCGCCACCCGGACGTCCGGCTCACCGCGCTCTTTGGCCCGGAGCACGGACTGCGGGGCAACGCGGAAAATGGCGTCGCGGTCGACTCGACCACCGATTCGGCGACTGGGCTTCCGATCTTCAGTCTGTACGGAACGACTCGGCGGCCAACTTCGGCCATGCTTAAGAACGTCGACGTGTTGGTTTTCGACATTGGAGACGTCGGCGCCCGCTTCTACACCTTCGCGTCGACGATGGCCTACGTCATGCAGGCCGCCGCGGCTGAGAAGAAGCCAGTCATCGTCCTGGACCGCCCGAACCCGATTGGCGGCGACGCGGTCGAAGGACCGGTGCTCGAACCGGGCCAGGAGTCTTTCATCGGCCTCTACCCGCTTCCGGTTCGCCACGGCATGACCATGGGTGAACTCGCCGGACTCTTTAACGACGCCTTTGGCATCCGCGCGAACTTGACCGTCGTTCCCCTGGCGAACTGGCGGCGAGGCATGTGGTACGACCAGACCGAGCTCCCCTGGGTCCGGCCGTCGCCGAACATTCCGGATCTGGCAACCGCGGTCGTCTATCCGGGCGCCGGTCTGATCGAGGCGACCAACGTCGCCGAGGGTCGCGGCACGCCAACCCCGTTCAAGAACGTCGGCGCGCCCTGGCTGGATGGAGAACACTGGGCCGCGGCCTTGAACGCCGCAGCTCTGGCCGGCGTGACCTTCGAGCCCACCCGCTTCACGCCGATCAACAACAAGTTCGCCGGCCAGAGCTGCGGCGGCGTGAAGATCAGCGTGACCGACCGCGTCCAGTTCCAGCCGGTCGTCGCCGGGCTTACCCTTCTCGCCTCCGCTCGCGCGCTCGCTCCGCGAGCATTCACCTGGGAAGCCGGCTTTCCCCTGATGATCGGCAACACCTGGGTGCAACAGCGCATCGACTCCGGCGTGCCAATCGCCGAAATCGCCCAGTCCTGGCAACCCGGCCTGAAGAGCTTTTTGACCACACGGGAAAAGTATCTGCTGTATCCGGCGTAGACGAGGGTGTTGGGGATTGGGTGCTGGGTGATGGGGAAGAAGCGGCCCTCACCCTTGCCCTCTCCCAGAGGGAGAGGGGACCGGTATGTTCCCCCTGTTAGAGGGAGAGGAGACCGGACTTTTCCTTCTCCCGCTGGGAGAGGGTCGGGGTGAGGGAATCCTCGCGTCGCTCCGCTTGATTACCACGCGGGTTGCGCGGTCTCTTCGGTAGCGATGATCTGAAAGTCCGGGTGATCGCGAAGGAGGGTCACCGGCCACTCCACCGTGGCCGGCTCGAAGAGGGCGCGCCGGAAAACCGCGCGCTGCCAGATCCCGCCGTCGCAGTAGAGGCGGATCCGTCCGGCGCTCACAATCTCCCGCATGCCAATCGTCACCGCCATCGGCGGCAAGGCATAGGTGTCGCCGCCAAGCTGGCGAATGCTGTTCATAACGATCGTTTCCGGCGCCAGCGGCACGACCCGGGTCCGCGAGTTCCGAAACTGCTCCGCGGTGACCCGGGAAAGCCGGGCGATCACCGGCTCGTTGAACGCGACGTGACCGTGAACCCCCAGGCCACCGTAGCAGGTCGCCGGCGGACCAAAGCGGTCCATCGCCTCGGCGATCGCGTTCACCCTTTCCGGATCCGGGACGTGAATCTGCTCCGGGGGCGGTCGCAAGTCCGGGTTCAGCGACGCGACGAACTCCTGAACGAAGCGTCGGAAGCTCAGGGGATCCTCATAAGGAATGTAACGCCCTTCCCAGTCGAGATATTCGTCCATCTGATAGATCCGCACCCCGCGCCAGGAAATTCTCTCGCGATTGCTCCGTTCGGCGAGAAGGGGATACTGGCCGCGCGGACCAACCGGCAAGATAATCGAAAGCGGTTCGCCGCGCCGGTTGTAGGCGACGATCTCGTCCAGCAGAGTCGCCGCGAAATCCTGATACACCGCCGCGGCGTCGGGAAGTACTGTCAGGGGGATCGGGCTCTCCCGAACGACCCGCTCGACTGACCAGGAAAGAAAAGTCTCACTCGACATGGGCAATACCTCGCCAGCTCTAGAAACTCCGCGTGGAAAACGGCAAAATAGTCGCACACGAAATGGCGTCCCGTCAACGCCGTTCGTCGCGACGACGAATTTCGGAGGACCTGCCCGTGCCCGCCGACCTTGTCCTTAACCACGCCACCGCTTACACCTCGGGCCAGCGCCTCGACGACGCCTGGCTCAGCGTCCGCGACGGCAAAATCGTCGCGATCGGTCAGGGTGTTCCCCCCACCGTCACGGGCGCGCCGACGCTGGACGCCCGGGGAATGATCCTGGCCCCCGGCTTCCTGGATCTGCACGTCCACGGCGGGGGCGGCGCCGACTTCATGGACGCGACGCCCGAGGCGATCGAGACAATCGCCCGGAGTCACGCCGCCGGGGGAACGACGGCCTGGGTTGGCACCACGGTAACCGCTCCGCTGGAAGTCACCCGACGAGCCGTCGAGGTCGCCGGGCCGCTCGTCGGACGACCGATCGCCGGCGCCACCCTCATCGGGGTGCACCTGGAAGGGCCGTACCTCTCGCTGGACCAGATCGGCGCCCATCGGCCGAGTTACGCCCGATTGCCGATTCCGGAGGAGTACGAGGAACTCTTCGGCGGACTGACCGGAGTGGGCCGGGTGACCGCGGCGCCGGAACTTTCCGGCGCGCTGGCAATGGGTGAGGCGATGCGTCGGCGCGGCATTCACGCCGCCATCGGCCACAGCAACTGCTATTTGCCGATGGTCCGCGAGGCAATCGCCGCGGGATACTCCCACGTCACCCACCTGTACAGCTGCACGACCGGCCTGCTCAACCGAGGCGGCTACAAGCAACTGGGCATCAACGAGGCGTCGCTGCTCCTCGACGAGCTGACCGTCGAGCTGATCGGCGACGGTTACCACGTCCCCGGCGACCTGCTCAAGCTGGTCGTCAAGACCAAGGGGATCGACCGGGTCTGCCTGGTCACCGACGCCATGCGCGCGGCCGGCCTGGGCCCCGGCACCTACTTGCTGGGCGACCTGGAAGTCCTGGTGGAAGACGGCGTAGCCAAGCTACCGGACCGCAGCAAGTTCGCCGGTAGCGTCTGCACCATGGCCCAGGCCGTTCGCACCGCCGTGTCGGCCGGCATCCCCCTCGCGTCCGGGCTGACCATGGCCAGCGCGACCCCGGCCGCGCTCGTGGGGTTGGGCGATCGCAAAGGCCAGCTCCGTCCCGGCTACGACGCCGACCTGGTCCTGCTCGACGGGCATCTCAAGGTCAAGACAACCATCGTCGGCGGCCGACTCGTGTACCCCGGTACCGCGTGATACACTGGCTAAACGATGGGCGCGAACCCCGCCGCCCGCGTTACCATGGGTAGGGGCAGGCCCCTGTGCCTGCCCACGTTCTGTGCCTGCCCACGTTCTTCGGCTGGCCACATCCTCAAGATCCGTGGTGTGGTCACAGGTCAGGACGGATACGGGACCGGGCCACCAGTTTTCGGACCGTGGCTACAGAACGGATCGCGGGGTCGCGGCCGGCTGCGATAAGCGGGCAGGCACAGGGGCCTGCCCCTACGGATGGCAATGATGGTGGCGACCTTCAACGTTAGGTGAAGGTGCGCTCCGGATTTCCGCGGGAGGGAAAGAAAGACATGGGCTTTAAGCTCGCGATTTCCAGTTACTCATTCCACCGCTTCGGCGAGGGGCCGGAGGGGAAAGAGAAGCCCAGCTTCTCGGCGATGATCGAGCGCTGCGCCGAACTGGGCCTGGACGGCATCGAACTGCTGGGCGTTCACTTCGACAGCACCGCGCCGGAAGATCTCACCGCGCTGAAGCAGCACGCCGCCGAGCACGGCATCAGCATCGTCTCGGTGTCGGCCCACCACAACTTCGTCACTCCGGATCCCCGGAAGCGCCTCCAGCAAATCGACATCATCGCGAAGTGGGTCGACGTCGCAGCCGTGCTCGGCGCGCCGTTCATCCGCGCCTTCGGCGGCCGCTGGGCAACCCGACCGAAATTCGCCGAGTTCATGGCGGCAAACGGTGTCGAGCCGCCGCTGGAAGGTTACACCGACGACGACGGCTACGCCTGGAGCGTCGAAGCGTTCAAAATCGCCAGCTACTACGCCGGGCGGCACGGGGTGACCCTGGCACTCGAAAACCACTGGGGATTCACCGGCACCGCCGCGGGCGTGCTGCGAATCCTGAAAGCGACCGATTCGCCCTGGCTGAAAGTGGCTCTCGACACCGGCAACTTCAACTTCCGACCGGACGCCTACGGCGAACTCGCCGAACTCGCTCCCCACGCCGCGATGGTTCACGCCAAGACCTACGTGGGCGATGGTCTGTACTACACCGCCGACCTGGACTATCGTCGGATCGGGAAGATGCTGCGCGAGGCCGGCTTCTCCGGCTACGTCTCGATCGAGTTCGAAGGCCGAGCCCACCCGGATCGGGGCATTCCGGAGAGCGTCGCCATGCTGCGCGACGCGCTGGGAGACTGAAGATGGCTGACCTGGAAACCTGGGGTCTCGATCAACTCCAACCCGCCGTCCGACTGCTCAATCGGGTTTCTCCCTTCGATCATTTCCCGGTCGACCACGTCCGGGAGTCGATCTTTGAGGATCCGGATTTCACTCCGGATCTGCTGCTCCGCGCGCGCGACGGCGACACCCTCACCGCGGTCGCGGTGGGCGTCGCCCGAAAGTCCCGGCGCAATGCGGAGGATCCCCCGAGCGGCTACGTCAAACTCCTGGCGGTCGCGCCGGAGTATCAGCGTCAGCATCTTGGGACACAATTGCTCGGCGAACTGGAAGAGCGCCTCCGGGCGCGGGGCGCCCGCCACGTCCGCGTCTTCGCCGACTCGCCGGACTACCTGCGGCCGGGCGTTGACTTTCGGCTGACGCCGCTGGTCTGTTTCCTTCAGAAGCGCGGCTATGCTTCGTCGCATCACGCCGTGAACATGGACGTGGATCTCGCGCGGGCCAACCTGGAAACCACGGCGGAAGAGCGCGCGCTGCGCGAGCTCGGCATCGAGATTCGCCGTCTGGAGGCCGGCGACGCCGCGGCGTTCGAGACGTACATGCTGGAGCACTGGTCCTGGGGGTGGATGCGCGAGGCGTGTCGAACCCTGAAGCACGATCCGATCGAAACCCACCTCGCCCTCAAGGACGGCGCGATCGTCGGCTTCGCATCGGCGAACGCCTCCGGCCCCGGCCAGTTTGGTCCCATGGGCGTTCACCCGGACCTGCGTCGGCACGGCGTCGGCGGGATTGTCCTCAAGCGGTGCCTGGCCGACCTGCGCGAACAGGAGTACACCATCGGAGAGATCCAGTGGACCGGCCCGCTTGGCTTCTACGCCCGCCAGGTCGGCGCGACCCTCTCGCGTTGCTTCTTCCAGTTCGAGCGGGTGTTGGAGTAGGGCGACGCCTGGCTTACCGGTTCTGCCGACACCTACCTGAAGTCAACCTCATTGGGTGGGTGTCGGCAGCCGGGCTTCCGCGCTAAAGCGTTGTTCCACCTTCTGCCTTCGGCCTTAGGGTAACCTCGATTTCGCCCGATGAGACCCGAGTGATCCCGGGAAGAACCGGCACGATGCCACCTTCGACCACGACCACGCCACTCACCTGGCCACTGACCGATACCGGCCCGCCAACCGGAGGATGGCCCGCTGCCTTCTCGACCGCGGCGACGCGAATGAACTCGGACGTGCGCATTCCGTTCTGCTCGGCAGCCTGAGCCACTTGTGCGAAGACATCTCGGGGGAAGGTCACTGAGACAACGCTCCGATGCGACTTGACCGGTGCAGGCTTTTCTGCCTTTGGGGAGTCCAACTCTCCCGAGTTCTCTAAGGACTCCAAATCCTCGCGCGCCATGACCTACTACTCCCTTCCAACCTTCCCCGCGGTCGGTTCCCAGCGCTGGCGCTCGCGGTCGCGCTTACCACTCTCGACATTGACACGCACTCCGACCGCGCACTACCCTTCTCTCGCTAGCCCGGCAATTGTAGGGACAGTGAGGAGTGGACGCAAATCTATGGAGGTCGAGTGGCTCATCCTGGCTGACGCGGCGCAGGTTGTCGGCGGAAAGCTCTTTCTTCTCGGCGGGGGATGGGAGACACTCATGGTCGCATCCGGTTTCCCCACGCAGCAGCACGCCGCCGTCGCGGCTTCCTTTCGAGTCCCGTGGAACGAAACGAACCAGCGACACTACATCCAGGTTGAAGTTGTCGACGAAGCGGGGAATGAAGCACTTCGACTTCAAGCGCAGGTCGAGGTGGGACGCCCCGCGGGGGTCCCGGGTGGTTGTGACCAGCGAGCGCAGATCGCACTCAATGGCATCGTTCCGATTAAACGACCCGGCACCTACGTCGTTATCGCGCGCGTCGAAGGGGTCGAACAGAAGCGCGTCGCATTTCGCGTGATCGCCGCGTCGACGAGCCCGGGAACCGGAGGACGCGGGCACGCCTAAGTTTCTCTTTAAGTTCCTCCAGTTAAGGCGAGACGACGAGATCCATGGGTCCCCTCCTCCGCTCACTGTACCATCGGACGGGGAATCCAGGAGCCAGAATTCAGAATCCAGAAGGAGCGCTGGCTTGCGCCGCTAACGCACGTAAGGGGAATTGCGCTATACTTCGCCCAATCGGAGCAGATTCCAATTGCCGCATCGGCGAAAAAGCTCGTTCGTGTGACGAGCCGCCCAATCTCCCCAAAGGTCGTTCCTGATTCGCGCTTCTGGATTCTGGCTCCTGGATTCTGGATTCTCGCTTTCGGAGAGTTTCCTATGTGTGAATCGACGACGACGCTGAGCCCGGAAAAGAATCGCTTGCTCGTCGCGCGCATGGCCGAAGCCGCCACCGACTGGCTCGCGGCGCTGGCGCCGGAGCAGCGCCAGAAGGCGGTCTTTGAGTTCTCGGCCAAGGACGAGCGCGTCATCTGGTACTACACCCCCACCGAACGCGGCGGTCTGCCGCTGGTCGAGATGGATCCGATCCAGCAGCGCCTGGCGCACCGCTTGATCGCGAGCGGGCTGAGCAACCCGGGTTACAACGCCGCTGCCGCGATCATGGGCCTGGAAAACATCCTGGACGCCCGCGAAGGGTGGAAGACGACCTACTCCGGCCGAAACGTCCCGAACCGCGGACGCGATCCGCTGCTCTACTTCGTTAGCGTCTTCGGAGACCCGAACGGCAAGACCTGGGGCTGGCGGGTGGGCGGACACCACGTGTCCTTCAGCCACACCATCGTCAACGGCCTCCTGGCAACGCCAACGCCGTTGTTTTTCGGCTCGAACCCGGCGATGGCTCGCTTCGTCGGACCCGGACGCTTGCGCCCGTTGGCCGGCGAGGAAGACATCGCCCGCGACCTCCTGCAGGGATTGAATCCCGACCAACTGAACCTGGCGCTGCTGAGCCCGATCGCTCCCACCGACATCGTCCAGGCCAACCGGCCCTTTATCGAGCCTGGCGCGGTTCCCCGCCCGGGCGCCGCCATTCCGGTCCACAAAGCTTCTGACGACGTGGTTCGCCGCCTCCTGGACAGTCAGCCGCACCGGCCAAACTCGTCGTCGGAAGACGTCCAGTCGGTGCTGCGCTACGAAGAAGCCGCGAAGGGCTTATCGGCCAGCCAGATGACGACCGATCAAAGGGTCACCCTGACCGCGTTGATTCGGCAGTACGTCGACCGATTACCGGAAGAACTGGCCGAGATCCACGCCGCGCGCCTCACCGGAGAAACCCTGGACGCGACCCACTTCGCCTGGGCCGGCGGCGGCGAGCCCGGAGATCCGCACTATTACCGGATCCAGGGCCCGCGCCTGCTGATCGAGTACGACAACACCCAGAACGACGCCAACCACATCCACGCCGTCTGGCGGGATCCGGAAGGCGACTTCGGCGTGGACCTCTTGGCCGAGCACTACCGGATGGCGCATTAGCGCGGGGATCGGGGGATGGGGGACGGGGGTTGGGGAAATAGTCGCCCTTCCCCGAGGGGAGCAGCCGCATTCCGTTGCGGCATTGCGACCGCGCTCGGCTCCAGCCGAAGAGGGTCGAGGTGCCGGGAGGGGCGGGCCTGCTCCTTCTCCCGCTGGGAGGAAGCTGGGATGAGGGCGGCCTCGGGCAAACTTGTCCTCATGTAATGCCAAAAGGCGGAGACTTGCCTTCCCGTTAGCTTGCCTCTATAATCCCCGAGCGAGTCGGAGGCCACGATGAGTACCCCCTATCACGCTCGGTATTTTGCTCACGAACTCAGCCGCCGTCGTCCGCCTTCCGGCGATGATCGCCTGTCCACGTCGCTTTTCGACGCCTGCGTCGACCTGAACCCCCATCAGATCGACGCGGCAATGTTTGCCCTGCAATCGCCGATCAGCAGTCGAACACCGAGCACGTCCAGGTCGGCTGGTGGGACCAGGGGCTAAGCCGGGCCGACTTCGCGGCGCGGAACGTCCTCTTTCAGAAAGACGACCGCGCCACCTACGTTCGGGCAATGTTCGAGAAGATACTGGCAGACCCCAGCGCGCCGTAATCGGGTATACCCGGAAAGCGGCTGTCTGTCTTACCAGACGTAGGGGCAGGCCCCCGTGCCTGCCCAATTCTCTGCCGACAACAACCACCCGGTCCGCGATGCGGGAAAGGCTTTCCCGACGCGGGAAGGGGAGTCGGGCGGTGCCGACACGCTAACTGCCCCACTGCCACCAACTCGATTCCCCCTTCCCGCGTCGGGAAGGGGGTTAGGGGGTTAGGTCCGGTCCTCTAACCCCCGCTACGCCCTCACCAGACACACCGGCGTCGGCACTTCGGCCACCTTGTCCAGGAGGGTGATGCGACCGGAGTCGGGATCGATCCGGAAGGCGAAGATGTCGTCGCTGTCCTGGTTGGCGACGAGCATCAGGGTGCCACTCGAGTCGATCATGAAGTTGCGCGGCGTCTTGCCGCGGGTCGATTCGTGGCCGATCAGACTCAGTTTGCCGCTCCGCTCGTCGATGGCGTAGATCACGATGCTGTCGTGGAAGCGGTTCGAACCGTAGAGGAAGCGCCCGTTTGGGTGGACGTGGACGTCGGCGCAGGCATTCTCGCCGGCAAAGCCGGCCGGCAGGGTCGAAATGGTCTGCAGTTCGGTCAACGTCCCGCGCTCGGCGTTGTAGGCGAAGGACGTCATCGTCGAGCCGAGTTCGTTGATCACGTACGCGTAGGCGCCGCTCGGGTGGAAGGCCAGGTGACGGGGACCGCTGCCGGCCGGGAGTTTCGCCGCCGGCTGGTGTTCGTTGGGCACCAACCGCGCCTCGCTGGCGTCCAGACGGTAGATCAAGACCTCGTCCAGACCGAGGTCGCAGACGAGCGCGAAACGCTGACTCGGATCCAGGTTGATCGAATGCGCGTGCGGAGTATCCTGACGGTCCGCGACGACTCGGGCACCGCCGACGTGTTGAATCGCGGTCACCGCCGGAGCCAGGCTGCCGTCCGCCAGCCGGGGCAGCGCGGCGATGCTGCCGCCGCCGTAGCACGCCGTTAGCACGCAGCGACCGGTGCGGTCGACCGAGACGTGACAGGGCCCGGCGCCGTGAGCTGACTGGCGGTTGAGCGGCTGGAGCATCCCGTCGGCCGGATCGACCGCGAACGCGCTCACCGCCCCACCGGGATGCCCGTCGATCTCCGGTACCGCGTTCACCGCGTAAAGGTTTCTGCCATCCGGCGCCAGCGCGACGAACGACGGATTGATCGTGTTAACCGTCTGAAGCGGCGTCATTTTCCCGCTGGCGTTATCCAAACGATAAACGTAGATGCCCTCGGACTTCCCACGCCCGTTCGGCCGGTGCCCGGTAAAGGTTCCGACGTAGAGAATCGTCTCCGACAATGTCTTTCTCCTTATCACATTACGCCCCGGCAATCCGGGGCATGCGGGTGGGCTCGCGGCGTAGCTCGGCGTTGGCGAGCGCCTCGAACAGCCGCAGCTTCAACGGCACGGCGGCGGGCTCGTCCCAAAGATTGTTGACCTCGCCCGGATCTTCGGCCAGATCGAACAGTTCACCGTAGGAATGATCGCGGTAGACCGTCAACTTGTATCGTCGGTCTACGTAGGTCCGCAGGTGCAGCCTGGTCGGCTGGTGGCGATTCTCAACAATCACGTGATCGCGCGCCTGGCCGACCTCTGCACGCCACACCGCCAGTTGACTGAGGCCCTGCATCGCCCCAGGGACCGGCTGCCCGACGGCTTCGAGAAAAGTCGGCGCGAGGTCCACCAGGCTTTGCAAGGCATCGCTCCGCGCGTTGGCCGGCACGTTCCCCGGCCAACGGACGAGAAACGGCAGGCGCAGTAAATCCTCGTAGTGGAAGGCGCCTTTGGCGATCAAACCGTGCTGGCCCAGAAAGTGGCCGTGGTCGGTTGTGAATACGACCAGGGTGTTCTCGGCGAGGCCCGCACGGTCGAGATGTTCAAGAATCCGCCCGACGTGGTGATCGGTGAAGCTCACCATACCGTAGTACACCGCCAGGTCCTTCTGAAAGACCGCGCGATCGTGCCGATGCGAGTGGAAGCCGTGATTGGCGAAGGTCTCCCGGAACTCCGAGAAATCGGGATGCTCTTCCTGGGTCTTGGCAAAATGCGGCGGATTCTTCCGGTGCTCGCCGGGAACGAGTGCGCCGGGCTCCATCTCCGCGGGGTCATATCGCGAAGCCCAGGGCTCCGGCACGAGGTACGGCGGGTGAGGATCCGGGAAGCTGGCCCAGGCGAAGAATGGCTGGGCACTCGCCTTCGCCCGATCGATTCGCGCGATCGTCTGGTCGGCGATCCAGCGGTTGTAATGAAGATCTTCCGGCAGGTCCCAGGAGTGGCGGCGCGGCGACCAGCGGGGATCCGCCGGCCAGGGCTGGAAGTACTCGCGCCAGTTAGTCAGGCCCTGCTCTTCGAGCCAGATCGCGTAGTGCTGCCCGACGAGGTGCTCGTCGGCGTGGTTGCGTAACACGTCGACGTGGTCAAAACCGTACCAGGGACCGTGAAACTCTCGCCAGAATTGCAGGTCGCGCAGCGTGGGGTGGCATTCCAGGGAGGGGCTCTCCGGCGTCGAGGCGAGCGGCTGAAAATGAGCTTTCCCGATCAGACTGGTTTGGTAACCCACCGCGGAGAGCATCGCCCCGACGGTTGGCACGTCTTCCGGTAGCTTCACGCCAATCGTCCAGCAGCCGTGTTGCGAGGGATACTGGCCGGTGATGATGCTGGCCCGACTGGGCGAGCACACTGGGCTCGGACAATAAGCGCGCTCGAAGCGCGTCCCTTCTCGGGCGAGTCGATCCAGGGCGGGGGTCTGGATCCGAGGGTTCGTCACCCCAAGCGTGCTGAAGTGTTGTTGGTCGCTGGTAATCAGCAAAAGGTTAGGCAACTGGGCCACAGGATACTCTCCACTGGCGCGTCTTCCGGGAATCCTGGGAAGAGTATACGAATGGTCACCGGAGAGGGCAATTGGTTCTGGCTGGTCCAAGGCAACTAAGCGACCGAAGCCCCGCGATGAGCCGCGCCGCCACGCCGTCAGCAGTCGTTGCTCGGGCCGCCTGGGGCCGCGCCTGCGGTTGGCGCAGACTCGAAGCGGGGTCCCGCCAATTGTTCGAGGAGCGTGTTCAGTTGCTCCAGCTGCGCCAGGGTCAAGCGGGCGGTCACTTCCAATGCCGCCTCGCCGGCCACGACGTCGAGTTGTTCGAGGCGCTCGCGACCAGCGACAGTTAATTCGACCAGCGACGCGCGCCGGTCGGTGGCAACCGACTGGCGCGCGATGAGGCCGTCCCGTTCGAGCTTTTCCAGCTGCCGGGTCAAGGTTGGCCCCTCGATCCCCAGCCAGGTCGCCAACTGCCGCTGGATGGCCGGGCCGTGGTGCCGCAAGACGGTCAGCACGATGAAGCTGGCCGAGGTCATTCCGACTCGGGCCAGGTGGGCGTCCAGCACCTGGCGTGCCGCTCGGGCGGCTATGTTCAGTCGCCTCCCGACGCAATCGACCGCGAGCGCGGTTTCAGCCGGCGATGCCATTGTCGGACGTCCTTGAACGTGATATAGTTAGCAAGCTAATCAATTATTACCATCCTGGGAACCTCGGAGCAAACGCAGCCCCCAAGGAGAGCCGGCGATTCGCCGAGGGTGGGACGCGTTGAGCGCATTATACCAGGGAGGTTGTCGGTAAACGGCGTTCCGAACGAGCGTCGACCGAACCATCAATTCCGGAGGTTTTTCGATGAGCGAAGCGCGAATCACCCCACGGCGACCGGCCGCGGCCCCACTCATGGGCATCTTCAACGCCGTACCAAGGGCAATCCTCCGTTCACCCCTCCACGCCGTGATGAGCGGGCGATTCATTCTCCTCGGCGTCACCGGCCGCAAGACCGGCCGGACCTACCAGATTCCGGTCGCCTACGTCGAGCACGAAGGCACTTTGCTGGTCGGCGCGGGCGCGCCCCGGGTGCGCAACCTCTCGAACGGCACACCAATCACCGTCTGGTATCACGGGAACCGCCGGCAAGCCGCGTCGGAGATCGTTCGGGATCCCGCCGAGATAAACCGATTGGTACAGGTCATTTTGGAAAGCAACCCGGTCTGGGGCCGGTTCAACAACATTCACCTCGCTTCAAACGGTCAGGTTGACTCGGAGCAACTCCAGCGGGCGCTTAAGCGAGGCACGACAATCCTCCGGCTCCGTCTCGCGGCGAGCGGCCAATGGTAACTTGACAGAATAATCAGACCTCGCGATACTGTCACGAATCTTCCGGAGGTTTACACTCCATGCCCAACGGTCGACTCGTGGCAGGACTCGTTCTCATCGCCGCGCTGCTCGCGATGGTGACCGCGATCTTCCGACCGCTGCTTCCCTTTGCTCGTCCGATCTCTCCCCAGCCACCAGTTCCGCTGGAGGCATCTCCTACACCCTCGCCGCGCGCGACGCCAGTTCTTATCCCGGCCGTCGCGACCCCGAGAACGGCTGCCGTGACGCCACTGCCGGTAATCAGTGCGCCCAGCGTGCCGGTCGCGGTCGTCGCGACGCCGGCGCCAACTCCGGCTAGCCCAACGGTTCCTCCCCTCCAGGCCCGACCAACCGTCATTCGAACTCCGGTTCACCTTCAGGACGCCTACGAATGGGCGGCCCGGGAGTTTGGCGTTCCGATCGAGGTTCTCCTCTCGGTCAGCTACCACGAGTCGCTCTGGGAACAGCATCTCGGGCAGCCGAGCGCAACCGGCGGCTACGGCGTGATGCACCTGACCGCGGTTCCCGGCTCCCGCGCGCCAAGCGACAACACCGTGCAAACCGCGGTGAAACTGCTCAACGCCTTGCCGGCTTCGCCATTCCAGGTCACCGCCGCCGCGGTCGAGACGGATCCCTACCAGAATATCCGCGGCGGCGCCGCGCTGCTCGCTCTCTACGAGCAACAAACGGTTGGCCAGGGCGCCCGCGAGAACCCGGCCGACTGGTACGGCGCGGTCGTGAAGTACTCCGGCTTTAGCGACCGGAGCGCCGGCACCGCCTTCGCCAACCGCGTCTTCGCCACGATCAACCTGGGCGCGTCCCGCACCACGTCCTCGGGCGAGACCGTCAAACTGACCGCTCGCAAGGTGACGCCCAATCTGACCTCGCTCAATGCCCTGAAGGTCGCCGATTCCAAGCCGAACTTCACCCCGGACTGCCCACCGGATCTGAACTGCACCGCCGTTCCGGCTCTGTACCAACTGCGGAACACCGACGATCCAACCGACATCGGCAACTATCAACTGTCCGATCGCCCGGCCAATGGACTGAAGATCGACTACATCGTCATCCACGACACCGAATCGAGTTTCAACAGCGCGATTCAGGCGTTCCAGAACCCGTTCGACCTGAGCAGCGCGAACTATCTGATCCGTTCCTCGGACGGCAAAGTCGTACAGATCGTTCCCAATCCGGACATCGCGTACCACGCCCACAACTGGTACTTCAATCTGCACGCGATTGGGATCGAGCACGAGGGTTTCGCGATCCAGGGGGCGACCTGGTACAGCGAGACGATGTACGAAACCTCGGCCGAACTCGTCCGTTATCTCGCCAAGACGTACAACATTCCCCTCGACCGCGCCCACATCCTCGGCCACGACAACATCCCGGGCATGTCGGCTGCCGATGAGGTTGGCCAGCACTGGGATCCGGGCCCGTATTGGGACTGGAACCACTACATGCAACTGCTCGGCGCGCCGCTCAAGGCGGGGAGTAATCCGAACATTCTGCAGATCAATCCGGACTTCGCCACTAATCCGCATACCCTTGCCGCGAGTTGCACTCCGGGCGGTTGCAGCGACCTGCCCTCGCAGGGAACGAACTTTGTCTGGGTGCGCCAGGCGCCTAACCTGGACGCGCCACTGGTTCAGGATCCGGCGACGATAAACGACTCGAACAATTCGCCCAATCCCGGCCAGGGCACGCGCCTCGCCAACGACTGGGGCGACCAGGCGGTCACCGGCGAGCGATTCTTCGTCGTCGCGCGTCAGGGTGACTGGGATCAAGTGTGGTTTGGCGGCCAGAAGGGCTGGATCGACAACCCGAGTGGCGCGAGTGGCCAGGCCGGCGACGGCACCGTCATTCGCACCCGATCCGACCGTGGCAGTCTAATCCCAGTCTACGGCGGCGCCTTCCCGGAGATTCAGGCGTATCCGAGCAACGTCATCCCGCCGGGCGATGATTCGCTGGGCTACATTCAGGGCGGCCAAACCTACGTCGCGACCGGCCTGGTTTCGTCCGACTATTACAACGCCAGCTACAACGCGAAGTCGCCGGCCGACAATCCGGTCGTCAAGGGCAAGAGCAAGTACTACCAGATCTACTTCAACCACCGGGTGGCGTTCCTCAGTGCCGACGACGTGGAGGTCGTGAAGAGTCCGTAACCGGGCCGGGGATCACCGCCGATGCGTGGAGGGACCGAAGAGAGGCCGCGGGAAGGGGAGTCACGCTGTGCGAGCGCGACAGTTGACGCGTCAACTCCAGCCCAATTCCCCCCTCCCGCGTCGAGAGTGCTCGTCCTGAGGAATGAAGGAGGCGTTAATACCCCAGCCGCCCGTAGACGAATTTGTCATTCTGAGCCCCTCGCAAGGGGCGAAGAATCTCTCCGGCAGACGAATGCTGAAGAGATTCTTCGTCGCTTCGCTCCTCAGAATGACAAAATCCGGCTGTCGTGTTAGGTCACTCCGCCCGACAGTTTCACCGACACATGCGCGACCTTGCCGGCTTCCACGACCAGCTTGGCCGTGCCGGTTTGCTGACCGGCCCTGGCCTGAATCTGATAGTTCCCCGGCGGTAGTGCTACCGCGCCGAAAATGCCGGAACCGTCGGTGATGGCGGCGCGGGTCTGGAGACCTTTCAGGCTCACCGTGGCGCCGTCGACCGGCTTCCCGTCGGCGCCCAGGACGGTGCCCAGAACGTGCGCCTCCTCACCTTTCCAGGGGAGGCCGAGCGGAGCGACCGGCGACTGGAAGGGCCCGCCAGTCAGCAACTGTTGAAACTGCGCGCGGGTGTCCGACGCGTTCAGGCTGAAGGTCGCGTAGGAATACAGCGCGATGCCCGGCGAGCCAATGCCCAGCGCTCGTTCGATCTGCCCAATTGAATCGTTCAGGGCATTCTCGAAGATGCCCGCGCCCACCACGACTTTACGCCGGCCCTGATTGGCGATGCCAAAGGACGCCCAGCCCGCGTAGGCTGCCTTGTACTTTGGATCGTTCGCGCGCACGTAATCCATGGGCACCCCGAAGTCGACGATCCCCTCGGCGAGCCACGCCTTCCAGTCCTGAAAGGTGCGGTAGTAGGGCGCGCTGGCCTGGTAGCTGGCGTCGTCGGTCGGGGCGTAGCCCCAGGGGATCAGCGCGGCGCTCAACTGGGTGCTCGGCCGGATCTGATTGATACCCAGGAAAATCCGGCGCACGACGCTCGCCACCTGGGAACGCCGCCAATCGCTCCAGGCCGCATCGCTGGGGTCTGGCGTGCCGGTGCGCCCGTGCTGCTGGTTGAAACGCGCGACGCTGACCGGGTTGTAGCCCCAGGTGTGGTCGGCGTAGCGGATGTAGTCCAGGTGAATGCCGTCGACCGGATAGTTCTTCACGATGTCCAGAAAGACGCGCGCGACGTAGTCGGCGGCATCCGGGTGGCCCGGATCCAGGGTATAGCTTCCGCCACCGGACTGATGCCCGGCATTATCCCAGCAGAGCCAGTTGTCGCGGCCGGTCTGGTTTGGACCATGCAGGTTATAAACGTGGTTCGGATCTTTCGGATCGCCCCAGGCCACGCCGTTCAATTCCTTGAGCCAGATCGGAAAGGTCGGTCCCCAGACGTGGACCTGAACCGGGGGATTGCTCGCGTGCCCTTGATCGAGAAGGTACTGCAGCGCATCGAAACCCGGCGCAAGGTCCGGATCTTCGGCTCGCGGCTCGCTGCTCTTGTTGAAGTAGACGTCGGCGCGACGGCGTAGCTCCACGATGACCGCGTTCACGCCGCCGCTCCGGGCATCCTGAAGTAAGCGGTCGACCTCCGCGGGCGACTTGAACCCGGGGTGGAACGCATCGACCCAGTAGGCCCGGAACTGGCCGACGGTCGGCACCACGGTCGGCGACGCCGCCGGGGTCGCGGTGACCTCCAGCGAAGGCGTCGCGGCCGGACCCGCGGTAGCCGTGGGGAGCGGTTCCAGGAAAGCTTGAGTTGGCGTGGAGACTGGCGCGGCAGTCGGCGACGGATCGGCCGCCCGGTTTGGCGACGCGCAAGCGACGAGCACGCCGCCCGCCATTACGGCCGTCGAACGAGCGAGCAGGGCGCGTCGGGAGAGTTTGGACGTGGACTTCACGGGTGCGAGTACCCTCTCTGGTGACGAATTGATCCGATCCATCCAGGGGCGCCTAACAGTTATGGAAAGATAGTGCGGTCCATGATTGCCGATGCGCGAGTAAAAGTCCAGAGGATTTAGAGGGATAATCTGCGAAACTCCGGAGATTCTAAGCGGCGGATCCCTAACGCGCGCCGGTCGCCGCCTTGAAAGGCGGGCGCAGGCTGACTCGGGCTGAAGCCCTCGGTCCGGGCGCTTTAGCGCCTCCCGCCCTACGCCCGCCTTTCAAGGCGGCGACGGATCCTCAGCCATTCGTGCTAGAATTCAGCGTCGGTACATCGGCCAGCCCAAGCCGTTCAAGAGCCCAAAGATGTCCGCGGTTCAGTTGAAGCGATGGTCGCGGGAAAGCTACGACAAGATGATCGAAGCGGGAATCTTCACTCCGGAGGACCGCGTCGAACTCGTCGAGGGAGAAATTGTCGAAATGAGCACCCAGACGCCAACCCACGCGACGGCGGTGCAGTTGGCGGCCGAGGCGCTTCGAACCGCTTTCGGAACGGCCTTGAGTATCCGAGTCCAGCTGCCGCTGGCGCTCGACGACTCGGAACCGGAGCCCGACGTCGCGATTGTGGCCGGGAGCATTCGCGACTATCTCAGGGCGCATCCCACGACCGCGCTTCTGGTCGTGGAAATCGCCGATTCGACGCTCGACTTCGATCGACGCCGAAAACCGCGGATCTACGCCCGCGCCGTCATCCCGGAGTACTGGATCGTGAACCTACCCGACCGCCGCGTCGAAGTGTATCGCGAGCCCGGTCCGGACGGGAGCTACACCCGGGCTCGGCACCTGGGCGCGTCCGACTCGATCAATCCCCTCGCCGATCCCTCGGCAGCGATCGCGGTAAGCTCGTTACTGCCGTAATCGCCCCGTCCGTGGCAATCGGCTCGTCAGGTCGCCGCCGGTGGTCCGAAGACATCCGGATGTTCGCCAACCTGCTCGTCGAATCCCCGATCGTAGCGAATGACGATCACCCGGTAGCCCCGATCACTCAGCTCGCTCCGCGTTGCTCGATCGCGCGCCTGCTGCTCCGGCTGGTCGTGAACCGAGCCGTCGACGAAAATGCAGACGCCGGGAAGCCCATCGACGCCGGCGCCGTCCCCACCGCGTTCGTAATAGAAATCCGGCTGGGCCGGGACGTCCGGGTCCGGTTGGGTCTGGGCGCGTTCCGGCAGACGGAACCGGTTCTCGTGCAGGTAGTCGAGGAATCGGCGCTCCAGCTCCGAGCTTGGATCGGAGCGCTCGCGAAGCCAGGCGTACTGCTCGTCGTAGCTCCGACCGTCGCTCGACCGCAAAATCGTCGAATGAGTGAGGCCGAGCAGAAAGTCGCGAACCACGTGCCGATCGATCTGGCGGTGGAAGGGCTGGTTACTGAAACTTAAAAGACAATCGTAGCAGCCCAACCCGCAGCGATTCGTCCATTCCGTATCCTCGGCGCCGCTAGTCGGATCGAAGTGGCAGATCCGTAACGCCTCGCGCGCGACCTCTCCGAGGGAACTCGGATCGGCAAGCAAGCGCTCCCAGACGCCGGTGCCGCCCTCGGCGGCCTCCCAGAGCAGCAAGCGCTGGTGGTCGCCTTCGCCGATGACTTCGACCTCGACTTCGCGTTCCTCGACCTGATAGACCTCCTGAATGCCGCGCTGCAGCGCGTAGCCCAGGGTTGATCAGAAACCGGGAGTCAGCGCTGCCCGGTCCCCGTGGCCGCAACAGCAGGACGTTGCGGTGGTCGGTGACGTAGGGTTTAACGTCGTTGAGTGACCGCCTTACCGCGACGTCCGGTATCCCTTCGTCAGTCTCGTCGTCGCGCTTGCGCCAGCGACCGTTTTCGCGGTCGATCGTGTACCCCTGCCGCTCGGTTGCTCGTCGCCAGCCGTGATTGATCCGCCAGATCTCCGCCTGCGGGGCGTGGGTGATCCCCAGCGTGGCGGACGCGGCATCGCCGCTGCCAACTTCGCCGTGCCGTGGCCCGCGGCCCGGCGCGAAGCGATAGTGGGTCGTGATGTAATACCCCTCGCGCGCTCGCTCTTCCTCGTCCGAGGTGATCCGGGCCCAGCGGGTCGCGCGGACCGTCGGCTGATCGAGGAGTCTCTGAGGAAAGGCGGAATTGTCGGCGTCGAGCACCGTGCCACAGTTAACACAGATGTCGGACTGGGCCTCGCTGCCGGGGTGAACGTAGCCGCAGACCCGGCAGAGCTTCGCCCGGGTGAGCCGATTATCCAGCCCTCCGGCGGGTAAGATACACGCCGTCACGCGATTCTTGCGCCCTTCGTGGTAGATGACGTTCTGCGGACCAAACTCCGCCAGGCCCAGGAAACGCGGGCGATCGATCGATTGCGACGAGTCCCGCACCGAAAGCAACGCCCGCAGAGGCAACCGAGGGAAGTTGTAGCCGGGCAAGAAGCCCTCGTTGGCGAGGTAACGGTAGGGGTAGAAGTCGGACTCGTTGTCGTCGCCGCGGCTAAGCAGCAGGTCGATTTCGCGCAGCGCCTCCCGCTCTTGCTGCTCGGCGGCCTTTCGCTCGTCCCCCCTGATCCGCGGCGAGTCGATCTTCCGCCGCGCGGCGGAGCGCTGCTCCACCGCCGCTTTGTACAGCTCCCGCCAGCGGTCCATCGCCCGATCGAAGCGGCGAGGCGCCTCGCGAACGGTCTGGGCGAGCCACTCGTCGCTGTACCACTCCGCGTTCGCGATCGCCGCGCCACCCCAGCCGGCGACCTCTCGAAAAGCCTGAACCACGTCGCCCTGCCGCGCGTCGGAAAGCTCGAGCTGGGCGGCGAGCTCCGCGATCAAGGGATAGTTCTCGCTTTCGAGGTCGAGCACCTCGAAGAGCGAATTCCCCAGGCGAACCCCGACGATCGAAAGCCAGACCGACTGGAGATGCGCCTGGACCAGCTCTTGATTGGCAAGGTCCAGCCGGGCCGGCGCGACTTCTCCGGCGATCATGCGATCCTTCCGCCGGAAGAAATACTGGTCGTGAGCGTTGCCCTGGCTGCAGAAGGCAAGGACGAGCGCTGGTTTTCCGCCTCGGCCGGCCCGCCCACTTCGCTGGGCGTAATTCGCCGGGGTCGGCGGCACGTTGCGCAGGTGGACGACCGAAAGATCCGCGATGTCGATGCCCAGTTCCATCGTCGGGGAACAGAAGAGCGTCGTCAGCGTCCCCTTCCGGAAGGCCTCCTCGCGCCGGATCCGGTCGTCGCTCGAGACCTGGCCGGTGTGCTCGCGGCCGGTCACCCCAACCAGCCCCAGCGCCCGCTCGCGGTAGAGGCGTTCGAAGTAGCGGTTTGGCGTGCCGCTCAGCCATTCCCGCCGGCGCTGGTGGAGCGACCGGGAGCGGACCGGATCCGGTCCCGGCGCCTGACCGTCGCCCGGCTCCCAGCGGAGAACGTCGGCTTTGATCTGGACGCCGTAGGCGTCGCCGCCCCGGTTGATCGGCGCGAGAATGTGCCCGCGCAGCCGTTCGACGAGCGCCGTGGCGACCTGATCGGCCTGCTCTGACGAAAGATCCGGACCGATTCCCCAGGTGTTTCGCGAGCGCAGGTAACGGCCAACCGCCGATCGGTAGCCGAGGCCGATCGTCGAACGCTCTTCACCCCGGGTCGGCGGAACGCCTGGCCACAACGCGACCGCGCTCCGACGCAAGGTCTCGTGCTCGTCGATGGCCCAGGGTTCGCCTAGACGCTGTTCGGTTCGGCTGGTCAGACTCTTGATCCAATCGTTGGTCAGGCTCCTCGCGTCGATCGCGAGCGCGCCCCGCAGGTGATCCAGGACGGCGCGCAGGATGGCGAGCCGCTTTTCCGGGGGCGCCAGCGCGAACATCGGAACGCCGTTCCAGAGCGCGTCGTCGGCCGCGAGGTCGGCAAGTCCGGCGTAGCCGATCCGCAGTAACCCGCATTGTTCGAGATTTGGCTGGGCGACGCGCCAGGCCCGGCGCAGATCTTCGAACGCCCGATATTCCAGAAGATCGACGAGGACGCGCCGCGCCTGCTCGTAGCCGGGCCCGGCCTCCACCGCTTCGTCGGGTTTCATGAACTGCTCCGGGCGCGGCCCGAGCGCGTCGAAGATCGCCGTTCCCAACTGATCGAAGGTGAGGACGCCCCGCTGCTCAATCGCCCGAACCAGCGCTCCGCGCAGCAGCGCGACCTGAACGAAGTCGTTGAGATGGCCGGCCTGGAGCGAGGCGTCCTGGCGGCTATCGGTGAAGCTCAGCACTTTGCAGGCGGAGGGATCCAGGGTACGACTTTCCCGAAGATCGACGACGGTCGAGCTCGTGACCAGCGTCGTCGCGGTCGAGCGGCCGGTCTGACTGAGCGTCGCGAGTTTGGCGAAATCGCTCCGCTCCCGCAGGTCGTAGGTCGCGCGGCAGCGCAGGCAGAGCATGAGCGGGCGCGGCTGGAACCAGCCTTCGATCGCGGCATCGGTGGACTCGGTGCTCAGCACGCCGTCGGGACGGGCCCAGTAGCGCGTCGGAACGTGTGGCTGGTAGTTCGGTTTGACCGACACGCTCGCCCGGCGCGGGTCCAACCAGGATTCCGGAAGATCCTCGTCGGCCGACCAGAGTTCGTCGCGCTCGATCGCGAAGAAGCCGTGGGTGCCCTCGACTGCGTCGTCCACCAGGTTCAAGAGCGGCGAGCGGGGCAGCAGGCGCGGCACCCCATCGGCGTCGACGCGCGTCACCAGATAGTATTCCTGGCCGCACTCGCGGCAAAAAGCGACCGGATAGAGCAACCGCTGTGCCGCCGCGCCGCCGCCCGGCGCGGCGTACTGGCCGTCCATGCGTAAATCGCGCGACGCCGGGGGCTCCAGCGTCGCGAAGACGCTCCCGCCGGACGACAGGAACTGGTGGAGACGAAACGCGAAAAGCGGTTCCCCGGAAGAAGTCACGACGGCGTTCCCCGCCGCGAGGACGGCCTTGAGCCGCTCCGCGCAAAGCGCCTCGCCGAGGCCACTTTGCCTGACGAGCGATGTCAGCCCATCGACGAACGCCAGGGGCTTGCGCCGAACCAGTCGGCCTGCCTCCACGTCGAGCCCGAAGGTCTCCTCGACCCAGGCCGCGAGCGGGTGCGCGGCCACCGATTCGAGCGTCGCCTCCGGCGGCTCGCGGGAAACCGCCGCCCGCAATTCCTCGGCGGTTCGCGGCGCCGGCGCCTGGATCACCCGGCGCAGGGTTTCGTCCACGACGTTCGCCCCGGGCACCCGAACCCCAAACAGCGTCGACGCCACCTCGGCGATTGTCGCCCGACGCTCGGCCCGGTCTCCCCGAGTCGCCAGGGTTGCCGAGGTGCCGACAAACTGGAGATCCGATCGCCCCGCGCGCTGCTTCACCCGCCGCATCAGCATCGCCACGTCGGCACCCTGGCGTCCCCGATAGACGTGCAGCTCGTCGAGCACCAGGGTCCGCAAATCTCGCGTCGCCTGCTGGAGAAGCGAGCGTTCGTGAGGGCGGATGAGCATGTACTCCAGCATGACGTAGTTGGTCAGTAAAATGTGCGGGGGATCGTTCAGGATCCGCTCGCGGTCCTCGCCGCGCTCCTGGCCAGTGTAGCGAGCGAAGCGCAGGGGGCAATTCGGCCAGTTCCGGTCGCGAAAGCGATTCAGCGCGTCGAGCTGACTGTTGGTGAGCGCGTTCATCGGATAGACGATCACCGCGCGCACGCTGTGCCGTTCCGGAGCGTCGCGAAAGATCCGGTCCACGATCGGAAGCAGGTAGGTCAGGCTCTTACCGGAACCGGTGCCAGTGGTGACGACGTACGGCTCGTCGCGCCGGGCCGCTTCGAGCGCCTCGCGCTGGTGGCGATAGAGCCGCAGCGCCGGACCGAAGAAGCGCGCGGTGCTGCCCTGAATCACGCCTTGCGCGGCCAGCTCGCCGAGCGTCACGTCGGGCTCGTAGGCCGGGTTGAGCTGGAGCACCGCCTCCGGCCACAGCTCGCCACTGGAGAGCCGCCCGCGGACGAAGTCGGCGATCTGCTCGTCGAGAATATTGACGAAGCTCTCGACGTACTCGCGATATTCCTTGACCACGTCGTCGCGCAGCGCGAAAACGTCCACGGGAACCTCCGGGAGAAAGCGCTTAGGATTGCGCGGGCTTTGAACGACGCTGCCGGGTCGCCCGGCGGGTACCCCGTTTGATCGCTGGCAAAGTAAACGGCATCCAGCCCATGCGCCCAAGCGTCGCCGATAGAAACTCCCGGAAATATGGCCAGGTGTTAACTGGAAGGTTTACCTCGTTAAAAAGCCGGAAAATGGTGTCGGTCATCGGCTGCTTCGAGCGAAAGCGAAGCCCAAAGGTGACGTCGACCGACGCCAGCAACCTCTCCCCTTTCTCGAAGCGCGCCTCATAGGTCTGGGCGACGTCGAACCCCTCGAAATCGCCGTCGCTCAGCTCATACTCGGCATGATTCCTTAGAGCGAGCGACGCATCACTGGGCGAGTCAGGACCCTGGTCATTTGTAATCGTCGCCGACCGGAGCCAGATGTCGACAAGCTCGATCTGGTCGATGAACTTAGCGTACTCAGCGGGAGCAACTTGCTCCGTCTGGGGGCTGCCACCGGTGGATGGAGTCGAACCTTCCGCCATCAGACCGCCATCGCCGTCTGCTCGTCGTCCTGTCCAACAATTCGAAACCGGTTACGCTGCTTGGGGGCCCTCGGTAAACCGGTGACCGGATACTGTGTGCGGGCGTGCATTGCTTCCAGGTAGGACTCCAGGCGGGCCAGCCGCTGCTCAACCCGCGCCAGCGCGTCGCGGCGGCCGAGCAGCGCCGTCACGTACTGATTCAGGCTGATTCCCTCGCGCTCCGCCTCTTCGGCGAGTTCGCGGTGCAAGCGGCGAGGAATGCGCAGATTGAATTTGCCGCTGTACTCCTCTGGATATGAGGGGAGCGGAATCTCCATGCCATGCTCATAGGCCGTCTCGATCCAGCCCTGCCGAGCGTCCTCGGCCATCGGACCAATCTCGGCAATCTCATCGACCTGCGTCAAACAGCCAGGCAGGTCAGGAAAGATAATGACGTATCCGCCATCCGGATCGGCGACAGCCTGGAAGGGGTATTCCAACGCGAGATACTCTGCAAGGCTCTTCCGGGCCGCGGTTTCCATGTCAACCTTCCGTAATCAATCGTTTAGTCCGAGCCGCTTGCAAATCTCGACGAGGTAGGCGCGCTTGACTTTGCGGCCATGCTTCTTGGGGATTGTGAATGGAGGGCCACCGGTCTTGACGAAAAAGCAGTGGCTGCCGCGCTCGCGATCGAGCGTGTAGCCGTACCCCTCCAAAAGCTTGCGCACGTCGTCAAAGTCTGCCTCCGGTGGCCGTGCACGAATCCTCTCGATGATCTTTTCAAGCTGACTCATGACTCCTCAAGCACAAACAGTACCACATATGGTACTAGCGGTCAATTATTCTTGACATCAAGATGTCAGTAAAGTGTTGCCGTCAATCGTATGTCAGTCCTCAGTATGCGCCGCCCGCCGATCCCCCGGCGGCGGATCCAGCCGGGTCTGGTACGCCTCGCCGGAATCCATCGCCCGCTGCAGCGCGTCGTAGATCTCCAGGATCACCCGCTTGGTGCGGTAGTCGCCGTGCGCGCTCTCGTCTTTCCGTTTGACGATCGGGAACGTCTCCATGATGTAGTCCACGTCGTCGCGGGCAATGCCGTAGAGCTGGAAGAACGCGGCGTCCAGCTCGCAGCGGATGAGGAAGCGCCGCTCCTCGTCCCAACGGAAGGGCGGGCCATCGTAGCCAAGGTCTTTGGCAAGAGGCCGCAGATCCCGGGCGGTATAGGTTAGTTCGATTACCCGTGGCTTAAGCCAGCATTCGAGCGACTGGTCAGGCAACCAAGATACGATCTGATTGAATGAGCCAGGATGGAGAAATGGAAACTGCTTCACAAAGAAGAAGTTCAGGTTAACACCGCCAACCTTCTGTTTGGCAACGTAGTCGAGCACGAAGCCATCCAGGTTCGCCAAAAGCGCAATCTGGGATAAGGCCGAATTTTCGGTCGGAAACACAAGTACGATTAGAGAATTTGCAACACCGCCATATGGAATCAGCGTCGCGATCAGTGTTCGTTCATTTGTTGGGCTGGTCACGCTCTTATAAACCAGAATTGAAGCGGAGGGCCGGTGTCTTGTTTGGACCTCTAAAGAGGAAACCCAGTATTGCGGCTCTGGCAGGCACTCCGCATTCTCGTGATCGCGCAAGGTCAGGTGGCGCGGCTGGCCTGGCCGCTTCAGGTTCGTGGCGACGGTCTCAACACTCGCCGCACGATGGTCGTATGCGTCAACCATCTTCCCCTCGTACAGCGGCAAATACTTCTCGCCGTCGCGCTCGAAGATGTTCCCCGCCAGCCGCCAGCCCTGTCCCAGGAGCTGCTCGCGGGTGCGGAAGAGGTGGGAGTCGTTGGACATGTGGAACATCGTGGTGAGACGAATGCCCCACGGATTGACCTCGGGCGGTCCTTCCTTGATCAGCACCGGCACCCTTCGATAAATCGCCTTGGTCAGCTCGGCGTCTTTGCGGGTGCGGAAGATTGGGCAGGTGCGGGTGTTCGGGTTCAGCAGCGCCAGGTCGCTCCGGCTGAGGGCGAATCGGCGCTCCGGATCCCGCAGGTCGTCGACCCGGTGCAGGAAGAAGGCGAACTCGGCGGCCGCTGCCGGCCGCGCCGCACCGGCCAGGGTGAGCAGGGAGAACTTCACGCGGCTGTCGACCGCCGGGAACACTTTCTCGCGATTCTCGAAGTCGTAGAGGGTGACCAGCGCCGCGGAGTCGACGATGCTCTGGAAGAAAAGCTTGTTCGTGTCGTCGGTCGCGATCCCGGTCGGCACGATCACCCCGGCCCGGCCCGTACTCCGAACGAGCGAGCGCGTCGCCTCGGCGAAGACGCTATAGGTGTTGATGTCGCCGCGCCCGCAGAGCGGGAACCGCCCGCTGGAACGGATGAACCGGCTCTCCGACTCGGCGTCGTGCTTCGCGGCCGAGAACGCGGCCGCGAGCGTCGGATTCCCGCGCGGAAGCTGATCGATCAACTTCTGGCGCGCGGCTTTGTTCGGCGCCCGCGCGATTTCCCCGTCGCGCCCGGCGAAGAACTCCTCTTCCTGGAGCTTGATCCGCTCCCAGGGCGGATTCCCCAGCACGACGTCGAACCCGCCGTCCCGAAAGACCTCCGGAAACTCCAGCGGCCAGTGGAAGAAGGGATGGGTCTCCGAGAGGCCGCTCGCCTCGCCGACGAGTTGCCCGTTGATCGCGTTGGGCTGGGCCAGCGCCCGGCGGACCGTCGCGGTCGTCGGATTCAGGAAGTCGGTTCCCCCGGAGGTCGTTCGGGGCGGCAGGAAGAACGCGGCGGTCCAGAGGTCGCAGGCGATCTTGTAGGTCAGCCAGCGCGGGTTGCCGCTCCGCAGCGACTCGTAGATTCGGGCCTTGGCCTGCACCTCCGACGCGGTGCGGTCGTCCAGCTCGGCCAGCGCGGCGAAGTCGTCGGCCAGGGTGTTCGTCGCCGGAGCCGGAGCGGCCAGGTCCAGGCTGAGCTGACCGGCCCCCTCGGCCTTGTTCCGCTTCTTCAGCGCGCTCGCCAGCTTCTTGTCGTCGCCGGCCACCGCGTCGAACGCCGCGTCCGGAATCCCCTCGGTCAGGACGTCCAGATCGAAAACGCCCACCAGGCTATCGCCGCACTTGACGTGGTGATCCAGGAAGCTGAGGGGCAGCCCGGCGTTGTAGCCTTCGATCCAGAGCGCGACTTTACAAAGGTCGACGGCGAGCGGGTTCTTGTCCACCGCGTAGACGCACTCGCGAATGACGTCCCGCACCGCCTCCCGGTACGCCTCCGGCGCCGGCTCCGCCTCGCCGGTCCGGACCCGCGCCAGCTCGCGCGCGATCCTTCGCGCCGCCGCGAGCAGAAAGTGCCCGGATCCCGAGGCCGGATCGCAGACCCGGATCCCCAGAATCGCCGCCTCCCTCGCCCGCCGCTCGCCGTCTACCCGGTCCCCATCGCCACTCTTCGCGCCTTTCGCGTCCCCTTCCGCGTTTTTCGCGGTCCGAAGCCGCTCTTCCAGAACCGGCGCCAGCGCGTTGTCGACGAGCACCCGCACGAGGTCCGGCGGGGTGTAGTACGAGCCGGTCTGCTTGCGCTCGCTGCCCAGGACGAGATCGAACGGAGGCGTCGCCCTCAGCTCGACCCGTGGCTGGAACTCCAGCAAGCCCTCGTACACCGAGCCGAGCTCTTCCACGTCGAGCGCGGCGTAGTTCACCCGGCGGCGCATCTTGCCGTCCAGGAAGGTGGAGAGCCGGTTGATCGCCCCGAGCAGCCGATTGTTCGCGCAAGCCGCGCTTTCCACGTCCGGGCAGGCGTCCGGACCGAAAAGCTCGCCGTCCAACGCGGCCAGTCCGAGCCGCTGGGCCGAGTCGGCCTCGCGGAAGATCCGGAAGGTTTGCCGCAGCCCCTGCCAGAGATCCCCGTGCCGGTCCTCGGCAAAGTAGCGCTCGCAGCGGTCGCGTAGCCGGCCGACGCTGTAGTAGCGGGTGAAGACCGCCTGACGGGCCGAGGTTGCCGCCCCGTCGGAACCTGGCGGCGTCTCCGGGGGGAAGAGCAGACGACGCTCCTCGACGACCATCAGGAACAGCAGGCGATACACCAGGCGCAGCAACTGGCGGTAGTACTTCGGGCCGTCGAGCCGGCCGTCGGCGAACGCCGCCCGAAGCGCGCCGCTCTCCGGGTGCTCCAGCAGCGCTGAGCCCAGCTCGCGCAGCACCGCCTCGACCCCGTCGCGCAGGTGCTCGCGGACCCGGCCGCCCTCCTCAATGCCTTGCTGGTAGTATTTTTCCAGCCAGCACTCCGCGGCGTCGGCGCCGTCCCGCGGGAACCGCGAGCGGTGGAGCAGGCGGAAGAACAGGACGAACTCGCTGTACAGGTTCCCTTCGACGATCGCGTCCAGGTCGAACTCCAGATACGTGGGCCGGGAGACCCGCGCCGCGTCGCGGAGCAAGCGCAGCCGCCGACCGTTGGTCACGATGCCCCAGAGCGCGTCGGAACGGTTCAAGTACTCCTGAACCAGCGCGTGCGGGCCCCGCCGCGACCGCTCGCCGCGGGCATCCAGCGACTGGTCGACGCCGACGATCTGGACCGGCGGCGCGTCCGGACTTTCGCCGGCCCGGTGGGAAATGACGTAGCTCTCGCCGCCGACGACCGTCGCGGTGGGCTGGCGAACCAATTCGAAGCCGAGCCGCTCCAGCAGGGGACCGATCCAGGCGTCGCGGGTCAGCGTCGTGGAGCTCTGGTGCGAGTGCTGGAGGCGGCGCTCGAAGGCGTCCCAGTACGAACGCGCGTCGGAAAACGCCGACTGGATCTCGTCGCTCAGCCGGCTGGCGCCGAGCGAGGTGCCGCCGATCGCGAAATCGGCCGGCGTCTGGCCCTCGACCTGGCCGCCGGCAATGCGGTCCAGGAGGTCGGCCGGAAAGAGACCGCCTTCGACGCTGATCGCGACGTAGCTCATCCGTGCGCTCCCCCGACCGGAACGAGCACGTAGCAGCCGAGGAGATCCGGCGGCTCGTGGGGCTGGACGATCAGCCGGGCGTCACGTACCAGCTTGCGCAGCCGGTCCTGGGAATCCTGCAGCGCCACCACCCGCGCCCGGACGATCGGCGCGAAGGGTCGCTGGGCTCCGGTCAGCAGATCGAGCGCCCAGCGGACCTGCTCGGCGCGCTCGGCTGGCGACAGGTTCGCGACCGGCCGCGCCGCTTCGAGCAGATCGCGGCCGGCGCGCTCGTAGGGTTCGATCCAGCATAGCTCGCCGTTCTGCCGCTCGAACGCCGCCAGCACCACCTCCTCGGCGAACTCGTCCACCCGCTCCCGGAGCAGGTAGCGCAGCCGCAAGAGCGCCACGCCGGTGCGCCGCCGAACCGCGGTGGTGAAAATCGCCCCGCCGCGCGCGAATCGCTCGTCTCCCCCGGCCGAGAGCGCCGCGCCGAGCACGGCGTCGCAGCCGGTCGCGACGATCGGGTCGCTCCGCCCGACGAACCGGACGTCGCCGGCGGCCCCGGCCAGTCCCCTCGGCAGCGCGTCGAAGCACACCCGGAGCGGAAACCCGGCCTGACCGCGCGCCGCGAGGATCGGCTGGAGCTCGCCGGGGAAAATCTCGAAAACGCCGTCGACGCGGGTTCCTCGCAGCTCGCCCCCGAAGCGCTGGAGGGTGTTCGCCAGGAAGCGGCGCACCGTCGTCGCGTCGCCGAGAACCGGGTCGCAGGCTTCCAGCTCCCGCGCCACCTCGTCGGGCTTGATTCCGTGCTGGGCGAAGAAGGCGCGCTGCTTCGCCTCGCGCTCCGCCGCGGCGTCCCACTCGTTCTGGAGTCGGCTTACCTCGGCCGGAAAGAGGGGCATCTGCAGCTGAATCCCGCGTCCCGGCGCCTGTAGCAGCACGCTCTCCACCACCGCCTGGACGACCTGCTCGGATTCGATCGGCACCGGCACCGAGACGCCGAGGCGCTGGCGGATCGTCCGCGCCTTTTCGATCAGTACCTTGAGCACGACCAGATCGACCGGATTGTTCCCGCCGTAGAGCAGGATCGCTCGAACGACCGGCTTCCTCTGAGCGAAGCGGTCCACCCGGCCTTCGCGCTGTTCGAGGCGATTGGGATTCCAGGGCAGGTCGTAGTGCAGCACCGCGTCGAAGTGCTCCTGGAGATTGATCCCTTCGCTCAGGCAGTCGGTCGCCACCAGCACCCGGCGGGGCGCTCGCGCCAGTTCGTCGACTTTCTCCCGGCGTTCTTCGTCGCCAATCTCGCCGGTCACCGCAGCGACCTGGAGCCCGGCAAACTCCCCGGCCAGGCGCGAGCGGAGCTGGTCCTGAAGATACGTCGCCGTCGCGATGAAGCGACAGAACACGATCGGCTGAAAGCCCGCCCGCAAGAGTTCGGCGACGGCGCGGGTCGCCTCGGTCAGTTTGGCGTCGTCCCCCCCGCCGGCCAGCTCGCGGGCGTCTCGAACGAAGCCGGCCAGCCGGCGGCGCTCGGCGTCGGAGAGCGTCGCCTCGGCATCTTCCAGCGGGGCGGTCGGGGCGTAGTCGCCAACGGCCTCCTCGTCCAGCGGATCCAGAACCTGGGGTCGGTACAGCGCGTCCAGCTCGGCGTCCGACAGCCCGGCAAGCTCTTCGACTTCGGACTCGCCCGACCGGCGAGCGCGCTTGCTCAGCACCGCCTCGGCCGCCGCCGGGCTGGAGAGCAGGCAGCGCAAGAGGGCGATCGCCGCCCAGTGGCGCACCCGCCGCTGGTGGGAGCGCAGCCCGCCATCGGTCTGGATTGTCTCGCGACAGTAGGCCAGCACCTTCTCGAACAGCGTGTGATAGGCTCCGGAAAGGGCGTAGGGACGCTCCTCGCCCTGGCGCTCCGGGAAGGGCGTGTCCGCGCCGAGCCAGCGCGCCAGGTCGCTCCGGCGCCGCTGAATCACGTATGGTAAAAGGCGTCGCTGGCCGAGGTCATCCGCACCGTCGCGATCCAGTGAGCGGTCCAGTAGCCCGAGCAGCGAGCGAAAGCTCTCCTCGATGCCGCTGTGAGGCGTCGCCGTCACCAGCACCAGGTGACGATCCGACCGGTCGGCCAGGTCGCGCAGCAAGTTGTAGCGCTGATGCTGGGACCGGTCGGCGGCGCCCCGCGGACGCGCCGCGGTGTGCGCCTCGTCGACGATGACCAGATCCGGCGCGTTGGGCAGAAAGCGCCCCCGGTTCCGATCCGACTTCGCGTAGTCGATGCTCACGATGAGGTTCGGGTAAAACTGGTAGAGACTCAGGTCGGCACGCGGCAGACCGCGTTCCAGCCGCGCCACCGTCGACGGCTGGACGACGACCGCGTCGATCGCGAACTTCTCGCGGAGCTCGCGTTCCCACTGGTCGCACAGGTGGCTGGCGCAGAGAACCACCAGCCGCTTCGCGATCCCCCGATCGAGCAACTCGCGGGCGATCAGCCCGGCCTCGATCGTCTTCCCCACGCCAACATCGTCCGCGACGAGCAATCGCACCGGATCCTGGCGGAGCGCCATGATCAGGGGCACGAACTGATAGGGTCGCGGCACCACCGCGATCTGCCCGAGCGAGCGAAAGGGCGCCGCGCCGGCTCGCAGGCTCAGCCGGGCCGCGTCCTGCAAGAGCAGGCAACCGGTGGTATCGCCGGCCCGGTTCGGGTCTGGCGGCGCGAAGTCGGCCAGACGAATCCCGTCGCCCTCCAGCGGCAAGAAGATTCCGGTCTCCGGCTCGTCTCCCCCGGTGAGGGGGCGAACCCGAAGCACGTCGGCTTCCGGCGAAGGCAGCACCACCCAATCACGGTCGCGGACGTGGACGAGGCTTCCCGGGCTGAAGGTCGGATTCTCCGCGGGCATCGAGTCATCTCCAGTTGGAGGTGGGGTGGGCCGCGGAAGAGTGTACACCCAGACGGGCGCACAGGCAAGCCACGAAGCACGTATCCCAGCACGTATGAGCTAGCAATCTCTTGACTCTTGGCAGTCCCGGCTTTAGCGTGACACCCGGATCCTCGGCTAGCAGAAGGGGAACGAGGTGAGGCTTCGGTCGGTCCGCCAGCTGATCGCTCTCGGGACACTCCTCGGACTCGCCGCGTTTTCCGTCTCGGCTCTTTCCACCCACGCTCAGAGTGTCGTGGCCACCATTCCCGTTGGTACGGCTCCCGTCGGCGTCGCGGTAAACTCGACGACAAACCAGATCTACGTGGCGAACAGCGGTGACAACACCGTTTCGGTGCTCGCGGGAGCGAGCAATAGCGTCGTCAAAACCATCCCGGTCGGCAGTTTCCCTCACGGCGTCGCGGCAAATTCGACGACCAATCGCGTCTACGTCTCCAACGAGAACGATAACACCGTTTCGGTCATCGACGGGGTGGAGAATACGGTCAGCGCCACCATTTCGGTGGGTAGCGCCCCCTACGGAATGGGAATCAACCCGACGACGAATCGCGTCTACGTGGCCTGCAAGTCGCTTCCCGCCATCCGGGTGATCGACGGGGCCGACAACAGCACCGTCGCCACGGTTCCGGTTGGCAGTGGCCCGGCTAACGTGGGAGTGAGCCCAACCATCAACCAGGTCTACGTGGTCAATCGGGATAGCAACACGGTTTCGGTGATCGACGGCACCACGAACACCGTTGTCGCGACGGTCGCCGTTGGGAACTTTCCGCGAGCCGTCGCGGTGAACCCGCAGACCAACCGCGTCTACGTCAGCGACGATCACAGCAACAGCGTTTCGGTGATTCAGGAGCCCTTCAAGTTGTACCTGCCCTGGGTGACTGGTGGTGGCAGCACCTAATCTCCACTGAAAACACTATTCTGGATCGAGCGAGTTCCCTCAATCCTCTGGCCCCTGACCCTTGCTGCTCTCGTAGGAACTGGGTATGTGAGCATCCGGTTCGCGCTGGGCAAGAGAAGCAGCGCCGTCGCGTTAAGAGCGGCAGTTAGCACGCCTGGCAGCCCAGGCAGCGGTTGAGAAGGTCCTCCTTGGCCCGTTCAATCCGCTCGCGTTGGTCTTTTTGGGGGTTCTACAGTCTTGCCGGCACGTTGGACGCGGTGTGAGTCTCTCCGGTAGGGCTGCTAGACCGACCCCCCATGTAGAAGAACAGCATAAGACTTTATTGGAAGACTCGGCTCCTACAAGCTTCCCACGCATAGAAGAACCACAACCGTTTAGTAGAGCATTATCTCGTTTACTGGTTCGTAACCGAGGGCAACGGACAGGTTAACTTCGTTACCGCATCATTTGGCAGTGATGGCCTCCGATCGAGCTAACAGACCTTTGGTTGTCTTGCACGCGCGGTGGGGCCAAAAAACTTAGACCCAAAGAGGCTTCAGATGCATAGGGCCCTGGCACGAGTTCTTTCGATTTCCGCCCTTGTCGTGCCGTTGCTGGCTGCTCACCCGGCCGTAGTGTCGGCCGACAGCTGCCAGTTCTCCTACGGCTTCAAGGTGATGCACGACATGATTCCGGGCGTCGTCGGCGACTGCATTGAGAACGAGCATCACGATCCCAACGGGGATGGCCTGCAGGAGACCCGGACCGGCCTTCTCGTTTGGCACAAAGCCGACAACACGATGGCCTTCACCGACGGCTATCGGACGTGGGTATACGGTCCCAACGGCCTCCAGCAGCGCCTCAACCAAGAGCGCTTCGCCTGGGAGAGCGACGCGGCCGGTCATACCATCATCCCGCCAGGTGGCCGTAGCGGCGCTAATTCTGGAATGCCACGCTGACATTCCACCCGGTGCCGCTAGGGCCGAGCATCTCCTGGACGGCGGGTAGATCCCCGCTGTAGTGGTAAGCCAGGGTCGCCGCGGTGTGCCTCAGCGCGTGGTTACTGGGTCCCGACCGCTTCGATTCAACTGCGGCGAGGTAGCCATCGGCGATCTTGCGGGCGCCTCCCGGGTCTAAAACCGAGCACGGCCGAGAGTACGGCCAGTCGGGCCCGACTTTGGAAGTCTCTGTCTTCTCGCTTATCCCTGCAAAGATCCGGACATTCAGTTATCATATATGTGCCCGCAATCCGCGAAGAGGGAAAGTACACCCCGAAGAGGAGATAGTGCTGGATAGCTACCCACGCATGACAGTTCGCGGCGAGGTTCGAAACGTCGCCATCATCGCCCACGTCGATCACGGGAAGACCACGCTCGTCGACGCGATGCTGAAGCAGAGCCACGTCTTCCGTGACAACCAGGCGGTCGGCGAGCTGATCCTCGACTCCAACGCCCTCGAGCGCGAGCGCGGGATCACGATCCTCGCCAAGAACACCGCCATCATCTACCACGACGTGAAGATCAACATCATCGACACCCCGGGCCACGCCGATTTCTCTGGCGAGGTCGAGCGGGTATTGAACATGGCCGACGGCGCCCTCCTTCTGGTCGACGCGCTGGATGGCCCCATGCCGGGCACCCGCTTCGTTTTGAAGAAGGCGCTCGAACTCGGCCTCAAGCCATTGGTCGTGATCAACAAGATCGACCGCCCGAACGCCCGCATCGGCGCGGTGCACGACGCCGTCTCGGATCTCTTCCTCGAGTTGGCCACCGACGCCGATCAACTCGACTTCTCGGTCGTCTACACCAACGCCCGCGCCGGCATCGCCGGTCGAGACCCGCATCAGATTGCGCCGAACATCTCGCCGCTCTTCGACGCGATTCTCCAGGAGATTCCGGCGCCCCACGTCGACCTGGACTCGGGCTTCCAACTCCTGGTTGCCAACATCGCCTACGACGACTACGTCGGCCGCGCGGGGATCGGTCGGGTGCGCCGCGGCATCGTCCGCGCCGGGGATCCGCTGGTCATCATCGGCCCGGATGGCGTACCGGCCCGCCAGAAGACGGTTCAGCTCTACAGCTTCGAAGGACTGAAGCGGGTTCCGATCGAGGAAGCCCGCGCCGGCGATATCATCGTCGCCGCCGGACTGGAGAGCGTTCAGATCGGCGACACGGTCGCCAGCGTCGATCAGCCGGAGGCGCTGCCGCGCCTGGAGGTCGAGCCCCCGACGGTCAAGATGACGATTGGCGTCAACACCTCGCCGCTGGGCGGCCAGGAAGGAAAGTTCTGCACCTCGCGCCAACTGCGGGCCCGACTGTTCAAGGAGTTGGAGACGAACGTCGCGCTGCGGGTTGAAGAATCCGCCACCGCCGACGAGTTTCTCGTCTCCGGCCGTGGCGAGCTGCACCTGTCGATCCTCCTGGAAACCATGCGCCGCGAAGGTTACGAAATGCAGGTCTCCCAGCCGTCGGTCATCACCCGAACGGTGGATGGCCAGCTTCAGGAGCCGTTCGAGCACGTGATCATCGACACGACCGAGGACTACGTCGGCTCGCTGACCGAGCAACTGGCGAAGCGGCTCGGCCAGATGGTAAACCTGCACCACGACGGCGAAGGACAGGTACGACTGGAGTACATCATCCCGACCCGCGGTCTGATCGGGTTCCGGGGCACTTTCTTGACTCTCACTCGCGGCGAGGGCCAACTGAACACGCTGTACCTGGGCTATCGCCCGTGGGCCGGTACGCTCAGTATTCCCCGCAACAGCGCGGTGGTGGCGACCGAAGACGGCGTGGCGACGGCCTTCTCCATGGGCAACATCCAGGAGCGCGCCAGCCTGTTCATCGAGCCGGGCACCCGGGTCTACGAGGGCATGCTCGTGGGGATGACCCAGCACCCGCAGGAGATCATCGTCAACATCGCCAAGGAGAAGAAGCAGACCAACGTCCGCGCCTCCACGGCGGATATCGCGGTGCGGCTCACCCCGTCGGTGATCTTCAGCCTGGAAGAGGCGCTTGCCTTCATCGGCCCGGACGAACTGGTTGAGCTAACTCCCCGGTCGATCCGCCTGCGGAAGAAGATCCGCGCCTCCGAAGGCCGCGGCAAGGCTCGCAAGACGCTGGCTTCGGTCTCCGCGGACAGCTAAAAACGGCGCAAATCCTGCCGACCCGAGTGTGTGATGAAGACGATCAGTATTCCGATTCTCGTCCCCACCGATTGGCAGGATTACGCGCTGCTGGACTCCGGCGCGGACGGCAAGTTGGAGCAGTTCGGGCCGTACGTTCTCGCCCGACCGGACTCCCAGGCCATCTGGCATCGGCGATTTCCGATCGAACGCTGGGAGCGCGCCGACGCGGTCTACGAGAAAGGGGCGGGCGAGAGCGGCGCCTGGATCGAGCGCCAGGCTATCCCGCCCCGCTGGCCGATGCGCTACGCCGGCCTCACCTTCTATTGCCGGCTCACCCCGTTTCGCCACACCGGCGTCTTTCCGGAGCAGGCGGTTCACTGGCGCTGGATCCAACAGCTAATCGAATCAGCCGGCCGGCCGATCAAAATGCTCGACCTCTTCGCCTACACCGGTTTGAGCACCCTCGCCGCGGCGCGGGCCGGCGCGCAGGTGACTTACGTCGACGCGTCGCGCCCAGCCCTCGGCTGGGCGCGCGAGAATCAAGTGGCCTCCGGCCTGCAGGATAAACCGATTCGCTGGATTCTCGACGACGCACTCAAGTTCGTCCGGCGCGAAATCCGGCGCGGCGTCCGCTACGACGCCCTCGTCATGGATCCGCCGGTCTTCGGGCGCGGTCCCCAGGGCGAGATCTGGCGATTCTACGAGTCGGTCCCGCTTCTGCTGGACCTTTGCAAACAGGTGCTCTCGGCCAACCCGCTCTTCGTCGTGATCAACGCCTACGCGTTGGATCTCTCGCCGAATACCCTCTACAATCTCCTCAGCGACTTAATGGAGGGTTATGGAAGAGGACGCATCGAGGCCGGCGAATTGGGGCTCCAGGAACGGGACGGCGGAAGGGTGATGGCAGCCGGAATGTTTGGGCGATGGTGTGAGGAGGGCCGATGAGTTGGCGGCAGGACCAGAAGGCGGACCGCTTCTTTCGCCTGGCGAAGACCGAGGGCTACCGAGCGCGCTCGGCGTATAAGCTGCTGGAAATTACGAACAAGTACAAACTCTTTCGCCCCGGTCAGACCGTCCTGGACCTCGGCGCCGCGCCGGGCAGTTGGAGCCAGGTCGCCTATCAGCAGGTCGGTCCGAAAGGCAAAGTCGTCGCGGTCGACCTGCAACCCATCGAGACCCTGCCCGGTGTCGCGTCGCTCGTCGGCGATATCCGAGACGCCGAGGTCCAGCGGCAAATCAAGGAGTTGCTCGGCGGTAAGGCCAACCTCGTCCTGTCCGATATGGCGCCCTCGTCCACCGGCATCGTGGTCGCCGATCAGACCCGGGCGATTGAGTTAGCCCAGGTGGCGCTGGCCACCGCGTTGCGGTCGCTCAAACCCGGCGGCGCCTTCGTCGTCAAGGTCTTTCGCGGCGAGGGCTACGGCGAGTTCATGGCCGAGATGCGCGCGCACTTCGCGAAGGTCAACGCCATGATCCCGCGCGCCACTCGCGAAGAGAGCCGCGAGGCGTTCGTCGTCGGTCGCGACTTCCAGGGCGCCGGCGCGCCGGCGGAGACGACCGTTAAAACCGAGAAGCGGCATCACCCGAACGCGCGGATCATCAGCCAGGCGCCGCCCGAGGGCTGGTAATGCCGGAGCGGGCTCACATCTACATCACCGGGCGGGTGCAAGGGGTCGGGTTCCGCTACTCCACCTACCACGTCGCGCGCCAATTCGGGCTGGCCGGCTGGGTGCGCAATGTCGAGGATGGCCGGGTCGAGGCGGTTTTCCTGGGCAACCGCGAGACCATTCAGCGCATGCTGGCCTGGTGCCGCCACGGCCCTCCCGGCTCCTTCGTCGAGAACCTGGACGTCACCTGGGACGAAACCGCCGACGGTCCGGTCGAGTTTCGAATCGAACCCACGGTAGATGGTTCCTGATCTCGTCGCTCCCTCAATTTTCAGGATATATTCAGCCTATCCCACGTGCTTGTCGGGAGCAATTCAGTTCCGCGGATTATACCCAACAGCAATGGGATAGCAGTCAACTGCTCCGCCACGTCAACGTCAACGTAAGCCGTTTGCTCGGCTAGATCAAGTGATGTAATCGGTGGACCGGCGGGCACTCGCACAGGTCTCTCCTCCGGCGGACCTCTTGCCGGAGATGAGTCTGCGTCGTCTCAAGTGGCTAACGATTCTGGCGCCCCTCACCTTCTTTAGCGTGCTGGACTTCTTACAGCACGTGATCTATCCACAACTCCTTCCTCCCCTTGGAAGCTATCTCTTGGCAGTCGGCATCGTGCTCGCCGGAACCCTCGCCTTCTCCACCACGATCTTCGGGGTCATCGACCGAATGCAGACCAGTCTGGTCCAGCAAAATCGCGAGCTCCTTGCGCTCCACCAGGCCGGACTGGACGTCGCGGGTGAACTGGAACTGGAAGCGGTGCTGCAAAAGATCGTGGACCGCGCGCGTGAACTCGTGGGGGCACGCTACGGCGCGCTATCGCTCCTCCGCGAAGAGGGTGGTATCGAGTCCTTTCTCACCTCGGGCATCTCTCACGAAGAGCGGCAACGTATGGGCGCGCTGCCTACGGGAACCGGTCTGTTGGGCGTTGTTCTGAGCGAGGGCCAACGCCTCCGCCTCGCCGACCTGACCCGAGATCCGCGCACCGCGGGATTTCCTACGCACCATCCGGTTGTGCAGTCACTCGTCGCGGTTCCCATTGCCTCTCGTGGGCGGGTCCTGGGAAACCTCTACCTCACCGAAGCCGAGCGTGGGAAGAAAGAGTTTACCGCGGAAAACGAAGAGACGCTGGTCCGCTTCGCGACCCAGGCCGCGCTCGCAATTGAGAACGCCCGACTGCATCGTCGGGTTCAGGCCCTGGCCGTCGTGGCGGAGCGGGAGTGGATTGCCCGCGAGTTGCACGACACGGTGGCCCAGGTTCTGGGGTATGTCAATACGAAGGCCCAGGCTGCTCAGGAATTGCTCCGCGCGGGTCAGTCGGAGCGGGCCGCCCTCCAGATCGGTCAACTCGCCGTCGCGGCACGGGCGGCCTACGCCGACGTGCGCGAGGGCATCCTCGGACTGCGAGCGTCGCGGTCGCCCCAACGGGGCTTTTCCGATACGTTGCGCGACTATCTCGACCACTGGCAGGAACAGAGCGGAGTGCGCGCCAACCTTGGCGAGCAAGGCGTCCCGGGCTGTGGTCTCGACATCTCGCCACTCGCTGAAATTCAGCTTCTCCGCATTATCCAGGAGGCGCTCTCGAACGTGCGCAAGCACGCTCGAGCCGAGCACGTCCAGGTGCAGTTGTCCGTTCGGGAAAGCACCGTCACGGTCGCGGTCGCCGACGACGGCATCGGCTTCGACCCGGCGTCGCTCGGCCGGGCGGGCTTTCCGCGCTTCGGTCTCGCGACGATGCGCGAGCGAGCGGAAGCCATCGGGGGAACGATTGCGATCGATTCCGCCGTGGGCCACGGTACTCAGGTGATGATTCAGGTTCCGATGAGGACCAACGGTGCCGTGAAAGGAATCGCTCATGCGCGTGCTGATCGCTGACGACCACGCGCTGTTTCGCGACGGCCTGCGGAGCCTGCTCGAAGCTCGGGGAATCGACGTCGTGGGTGAAGCTCCCAATGGCCGCGTCGCCGTCGAACTCGCGGAGCAAGAATTGCCGGACGTCGTGCTCATGGATTTGGCGATGCCCGACCTCAGCGGCCTCGACGCCACCCGCCTGCTCACCGCCCGTTGTCCAACCGTCAAGGTGGTCGTCCTCACGGCGTCCGAGGATGATACCGCCCTCTTCGAGTCAATCAAGTCGGGTGCCCAGGGCTACCTGCTGAAGAACCTCGAGTCGGACCAATTCTTTCGCCTGCTCGAAGGCGTAGCCCGTGGCGAGCCAGCTCTCACGCCCGCGCTGGCCCGGACCCTGTTGGCCACCCTTGCCCATCCGCAGATCGAGCCGCCGACCGATCATTCTCTTAACTTACTCACTGACCGCGAACAGGAAGTCCTCCAACTCCTCATTCAGGGAATCACCTCCAATCGCGAATTGGCCGAACGCCTCACGGTGAGTGAAAACACCGTGAAATTCCATCTCCGGAACATCCTGGACAAACTCCACGTCCAGAATCGGGCCCAGGTCGTGAGCTACGCGTTGCGGCACGGCTTGTTCAAGCCCGTCGATCCTGAATCCGCCTGAACGAACGTCCCTACCCCAAGAGGTAGGTCTGTACCGAATCGCCCATCCCCGTGGGTAGCCTTCGTCCTCTCAATGCAGGTAGCTCTCAAGACTACCCGCACAGGCGTGGTGGTGGTTCAAATAGGCCACTAGTATTGACCTTGAGAGAAGGGCCCGTGAGGGTGAGAGGAATGACCGAGACTCGTCACGAGGAACCATCGCCTTTCAACCGCCGTCGGTTCCTCAAGGTAATCGGGGTCACCAGCGCTGGCGCGGGTGCCGCGCTTGCTCGTAGCACCATCGCCGAAACCTCCCCGGCACACAGCCCCCCGTCGGCTGATACCGCCGCGGAGCCACAACATCAGTGGGGGATGGTCATCGATCTGCGCCGTTGTGATGGCTGTGCGAAGTGCACCGCGGCGTGCCAGGATACCCACCACCTCAGTAAGGACCAGACCTGGATTAAGGTCTACACCCAGAAGGACACCGACGGCCGCACCTATTATCAGCCGGTGCTCTGCCAGGAGTGCGACAACGCTCCGTGCTTAAAGGTGTGCCCGGTCGGAGCGACCTTCCGAAATCCCGATGGCGTCGTTCTCGTCGACCAGAATGTCTGCATTGGCTGCCGAGCGTGCATGGCCGCTTGCCCTTACGGCGCACGCTACTTCAACTGGTCCCAGCCCCCCGCCGTGGCGAACCTGCGCGAACAGCCGATGCCCGAGTTTCCGGTGCCCCAGAAGAAAGGCACCGTGGGAAAGTGCATCCTTTGCGTCCACTACACCAACGTCGGCCGGTTACCAGCGTGCGTTGACGCCTGCGCCATGCACGCGATTTACATCGCCGACTTCAAGCAAGACGTTGCCACCAATAACAACGGCGAAACCGTGAAACTGTCGCAGTTCCTGCGGGACAACGATGCCGTTCGGTTCCGCGAGGACATGGGAACCCAGCCGCGGGTCTGGTACATCCCTGGCCACGCCCAGGACCTGAACTACTAACGCGGAATCCAGAAGCCAGGAGCCAGAAGCTGTATTCGCCGCTGGAATAGCCCGCCGTCGAACCGACCGGACGGATTGAGGAGGAACTGATGATGAGTGTTGAAGCCCAGGAAGTGGCGTCAATCCGTGAGGCGGCGCTCCGCCCACTGGCGCGAAGCGGTCCACGTTTTTGGGCACTTGCCGGAGGTCTCTCGATCATCGTTGTTTGGGGAATTATCGCCTTCGTCGTTCAGTTCATCAGCGGACTCGGCGTGGCCGGCTACAACGATCAGACGTTCTGGAGTATCTACGAAGCCAATCTGGTCGCGTTCATTGGCGTGAGCTACGGCGGCGCCCTGGTATCCGCAATTCTTCGACTGACCCACGCCCATTGGCGAGCTCCAATCACCCGATTGGCCGAGGCGATGGCGCTTTGTTCGTTGCTGATTGGAGCACTCTTCGCGGTCGTTCATCTCGGACGCCCGGAGCGGATCTGGGAACTGGTCACCCGGCCACGGGTCGACTCCCCGATCGTTTGGGACTTCGTCGCGGTCATGACCTACCTGGTCGCGACGCTGATCTTCCTCTATCTTCCTCTGGTCCCGGACGTCGCGCTGCTTCGCGATCAGTTGCGCGAGGAAGGCGGCTGGCGGACGAGTCTTTATCGCTTCCTCGCGGCACGCTGGAAGGGTCTTCCACGTCAGCGCCAGATCCTGGATCAAGGCATCATGACGGTCGCCATCCTGATCATTCCCATCGCGGTTCTCGTTCATTCGGTACTGAGCTGGGCTTTCGCGGTGACGACGCGTCCAGGTTGGCACAGCACGATCTTTGGGCCATACTTCGTGGTCGCCGCGTTGTACTCGGGCGTGGCAATGGTCATCCTGGTCGTGGCCGGCTTCCGCAAGGCGTACCACCTCGAGCGCTTTATCCAGCTCAAACAGTTTCAGAACCTCGCCTTCCTGATGCTCACCCTCGACGTGATCTACCTCTACTTCACCTTTGATGAGTTTCTGACCGAAGGCTACGCGATGACCACCGATGCCATTCCAATTCTTCAGTCGCTGCTGGTTGGCGAGTACGCCCCATTCTTCTGGCTCTTTGTTCTTGGCGGTGGCATCGCCCCCCTGCTCCTCGTCGCGCTACCGCGCACCCGTACGGTCACCGGGCTTGTCGTCGCATCGGCCCTCGCCGTTTCCGGTATGTGGCTCAAGCGATTACTGATCGTCGTTCCGGCGGCGGCCCATCCGCTGATCGGCGGCGCCTGGGGCACGTTCCACTTCACCTGGGTCTCGGTCGGCATAACCGTCGGCGGAGCAGCGGCGATCCCGCTGCTCTTGATGCTATTCTTCAAACTTTTTCCGGTCTTGGGAATCGACGAGCTGGAGCAAATGGTCACGGAGCACGGCCACGCTCTCTCCAGCGACGGGTGGGAGCGTGAACCACGCGTGAGCCTGCCAGAAGGAGTTTCGCGGTGAAGCGCGTCAAATTAGTCCTGTACTCACTTGTCCTGGCAACCGCCCTACTAGCCCTGGTTGGGGTGGAAGTCTGCTTAGCGCAATCAACGCCGGCTAGCGGAACCCATTTGACCCTGACCTCGGCGCCCCGGGTCGACGAGAGCGGCAATCCGCTCATCGGACAGTTCACCCTTGCCGCGACGCTCACAGCCGCGGATGGCAAGCCGGTGACTGATCGTCCGATCAGCTTCTACGAGCAGGTTAACTTTCTCGGTGGGGAAAAGGAAGCCTACCTGGGCAAGGGAAGCACCGATTCGACCGGACTGACCGGAATCGTCTATCAGCCCGCCAACAAGGGTGCCGATGTCATTATCGCTCGCTTCGGGGGAGACGACACCTACGCCAGCGTCCAGGCCAGCACGACTTTGGACGTTGTCCAGGTAACGCCCCCGATCGCGACGGAGCCCGTGCCACTCGCGACGGTTGGCAGCTGGCTAAACGTAACGGTTGCCATCCTGGTGGTCGCCGTCTGGGGAATTCTCGTGGGAGTGCTGGTACGGACGACCCGCGGAATTCGGGCTGACGGTGGCGACGCTCTCGCGGCCCACGCGCGGGCCACGAGAGCGTCGGAGGGTCACGAACGATCCGACGTTGAGTCCGGATTGAGTGCAAGGAGGCAATGGTAGGAACCGGATTGGTTGGTTGCGATTGGACACGAATCCCCGTCTCTGAATCGCTCGCAAGTCAAATAATTGGGAGGACGATTGTGATCAGGCTTCGGCAAAGTTTTAAATCCCTGGCTGCTTCACTGGGGCTGCTACTCATGGTCAGCGTTCTGGTCGCCGCGTGTCAGGCAGCGGCCGCTCCTCTCGAGACGCCAGTCGCGAAGGCTCCCGCCGCGACGTCAAAGCTCATCGTGAGCGCCGACATCGTTCAGGGATCCCAGAACCTGACGAAGGATCTGCAGGCGAGTAACAGTTGCGTCTTGAGCAGCCGATTCCCGAAGAACTCGGAGATGGTTTGGCGCGCGCGCGTTTATGATCCGAACACCGGAAATCTGATGACCCAGGCCCAGTTGAGCAAGGTTGAGATTAAGCTGGCCAACGGAAAGGCGATCAATATGGCGTTCGGCCCGCACCCCAAGAACCCGCCGGGTGAGGCGTACTGGACCGGCTCCTGGGTTGTCCCGAAGGACAGCCCAACCGGGACGCTGAACTACACGATCGTCGCCACGAGCACCGACGGTCGAACCGGCGAGTTCAAGCCAATCGCGGTAGCCGCTTCTCTGCCAACGATTACCGATCAGACTCTCCCAGACGTTGCCCAGGGAACGTCCGGCTAACCGGCTGGCTTCAGACCAAGCGGTCGACGTACGGTGATGACGATCTAGCGGCCGCCAGGAATCTCGCTTCGCGGCCGCTAGAGTGGGCAGGGTTCAGCAAGAGTTCCCCCTAGATGAGGAGGAAGATCCGGTGGGCAGTTTTTCGCAGCGATCGCTCCGGCGGTTTGTCCCGGCCAGTGTTGTCGGCATCGTGCTGCTGCTTGCCCTCGTTAGTTGTCAGGTGCAGCTCCAGCCGATGGTTCGTCCCCTGGGGCAGGCCGACACCCAGGTGAAGTCCGCGCCGCGGTCGACGGCAGTCGTCAAGACGAGCGCGCAGTCACAGGACCAAGCGACTAAAGCCTTCACCGCGCATTTGCAAGTGCAACCAGCCCACGCCCCGGTCGGCACAGTCGTTCAGGTCACTGGCGGCGGCTACGCGCCCGGCGCGTCCGTTGACCTCGTCTGGTACACCGTCGACGGGCGCTACGAAGTGCAAAACGGCACCGAGTTTGTCGGCGAGCGATTTACGCCTCGATCACAAGTTCTCAAAACTGTCTCTGCCGACAGTTCGGGTGCGATCAACACGGAAATCCAGATTCCCTCGGACTTCGGGGGATCCCATGACCTGCGCGGCCGCGTCAGTGGTCAAGAAGTCTCGCAGGCCGGTGTGACGATCGACCCGACGTTCTCGATGACACCGCAAAGTGGTCCCGTGGGGACCCTGGTCGAACTAAAGATTGTTGGCGTTGATTGGCGATCGAATATCAATACCTGGCACATTCTCTACGACAATCACTACCTGGGGTTCATGTCCGCGGTCACCACCAGAGGCGTCGCTACCGCTCGCTTCCGAGCGCCGGGGCCGGTGGGAACTCACCAAATTTCGGTGTGGCACAACTCGGTGAACACAATCCCCTATCTCAATTTCCAGCAGGGGCCGTTCAAGGACGTGCCAGTAGGTAATTTCACGTTTGCTACGACGAGCGATCCGGGACTGATCGCGCCTCAGATCGACAACTTCTCCGCCACCGATAATCCGTGGCCAATTAGCGGAACGACGACTGGTACCTTGCGGCTGAGCGTCGACCGCGGCGTTGTCGGGCAGACGACCACCTTAAGTGGGAGCAAGCTTCCGGCGAATTCGAACCTCGCCATCCGCTGGTGGACGATGGTTGGCAACCGAGTGTCCGCGACCGGCTTCTCTCCGCAATCGCGCCTGCTGACGACCGTCACAACCGGGCCAGATGGCACATTCACGAAAGACCTGGCAATTCCCGACGACCTCGGGGGGCAGCATCGGGTCGAGGTTGTGAGTGGCGATAAGGTACTCGCGACCGCCGGACTGGTGATCGAGCCATCGGTCGTTTCGATCAGCCCAACGTCCGTAAAAGCGGGCGACGTGATCCAGATTCATCTCAAGGGCGTCGGCTGGACAACCTACGATAACACCTACGCGGTGACCTACGACAACTCGTATATCGGCTACGTCTGTGGATTCAGCACGAACGGCGACGTTCAGTTTACGGTCACCGCGACCGGCGCACCCGGAACCCACCTGATCGATCTTTACCCCACGATTTACAAGGGGACGGACCAGCAGCCGCGCATTTATTCCGTCCCACAGATCACCTACGCGTCCGACCATCCACAGCGCACGACTCCGGCGATTCGTCTTTCAGTCGAGATTGTCGAGTGAGGTAGCCACGACAAAGTGTTCGGCCGGCCGAGAGGCCGCATCCGCGACACCGGCAGAGCCGGTGTCGCGGGCTGAGGTAGGAGGTGTCGCGTGGGACGAGCAGTGGGTGAGCACGATCGGCGTCAGTCCAGACCGGACTACGAGTCGCCGTTGTCACGTTTTCTGCTAAGCGACACCCGACTCGCCGGGGTGTGGTTGGTAGCGAGGGTCTATTTGGGCTACCTTTGGACCGTGAGCGGCGTGTCGGTGCTGCGCGAGCTCACCACGGTGGCCGCTGGCGGCCGGCCTACCGCACTCTGGCCACCGCTGCCTCTCCACGTCCTCCGGCTGAATCCGGCAGTCGCGAGCCTCCTCGGAGTGAGCGAAGTAGCAGTCGGCCTGTTTCTCATCCTCGGCGTGCTTACCGGCCTCACCGCTTTCATTTCAGTGGTACTCAGCGTCAATGCATTGTCTCCGGGGCCACCCGCCGGCGACCCGATTGCCTTCAGCACGACCCTTGTGCTCATCCTCGCCTGGCGCACCGCCGGCTGGTACGGGGCAGACCGCTGGCTCTTCCGGGATCTCCTTTCCCCACGAACCTCGCCATCCGACGACAGTGACGCAAACCGAACGCGAATCCCGGGTCTCAATGCCCCCGGCGTGGACCGGGCACTCGGGGAGGCCGACCACGACACTCACCCGTAAACTGGTCCTTGCCTTTGCGATCGTGCTCGTCCTCGTCGGCGCGCAGGCCGCGCTGAGCGTGTACCTTCTGACGCGAGTCGTCGAGCAGTCGGCCCGCCTCGTCAGCCCGGCCCTCGATCGGGTCGACGACCTGGCGCACATCGAAGCGGACATTTTGCGTTTGCGTACCCTGGAGTACTCGCTGATTTGGAGCAGTCGAGTCGACGTTCGGCAGCAGTACACGATCGAGATGGCTGGTCTTCGCTCGGACATCGATCAGCGCCTCAAGGCATACGCGGCACTCCAGAGCGACGCTCAGATGGACGCGCGGCTGGCCGATCTCACTCAGAGCTACCACGCCTATCTCGGGCATCAGCAGATTGTTATCGACTACCTTGCCCAGGGCCGACAGGACGAGGCGCTCTGGGAGTATCTGCGCTACCAACCATCCTTCCAGAACCTCGACGATCAGGTGCACGGCCTGCGCCATCAGGAATACGCGGTTACCGAACAACTCCGCGACCAAATGGTCCAATCGGTCATCTGGGCTCGCGTACCGCTCGGCATCCTCGTCTTCCTGGTCGCCGCGGCGGAGATCGGCCTCGGCTGGCACGTCTCCCGGCGGGTTGCCCAGAGCCTTGAGGTGCTGCTCCACGGTGCGCGGCGGATCGCGGATGAAGACTTCGCGACGCCGGTCCCCCCTCCGGCGGAACCGGAATTAGCCACGCTGGCGGAGACCCTGAATGCCGTCATGACCTCCCTGGCATCCCACAACGCGGAACGAGCCCGCCTCGAAGAAGAGCGCTCGCGCGCCAATCGCGAGCGACTGAGCCAGGTTATTCGGGCGCAGGAAGACGAGCGCGCCCGCATCTCGCGTGAACTACACGACCAGGCCGCCCAATCGATCACCGCTCTTCGCTACGGCCTCGGGCACATTCAACGCATCACGAACGACGCCGAGGTCGCCGCGGAAGTCGAGCGCCTCATCGCCCTGGCAGCGCAAACCAGCCGGCAAATCAGCGCCCTCGCCCGCGACCTCCGACCTTCAGTTCTTGACGACCTCGGACTTGGACCAGCGTTGCGGAGTTACGCCCGCGATTTCTCCGAGCGCTTCGAAGTCCCGGTGCAGGTTTCGCTACCGAGTCCGCTGCCGCGCTTGTTGCCGGACGCCGAGACCGCGGTCTTCCGAGTCGTGCAGGAAGCGCTGATCAACGTCGCCAAGCATGCCCAGGCCCGACACGTCTGGGTAGCACTCGCCGTGTCGGCCGACAATCTTTGCGTGGAAATCCGCGATGATGGTCGAGGCTTTGAACCGAAGCAGGTATTCCAGGTCGTCGGGGCGAGTACCGGGGCAGGACTGGGCCTCATGGGCATCCGCGAGCGAGTGCACCTTCTGGGCGGTCAAATGGGGCTTACTTCCGAGGTGGGACGAGGAACTCAGATTAAAGTCGCGATTCCGTTATCACGTATCGCTCCGGTTGCACTGGCACCAAGACTAGCTGAGGTGGCGAACTAATGAGCATTACCGTTCTGCTCGCGGACGACCACGCGGTCGTCCGCGAGGGGGTCCGGCGCCTCTTAGAAGATGCTGACGCGGGCATCGCCGTGATTGGCGAGGCCTCCAGTGGACTGGAGACGATTCAACAAGCCGATGTGCTTCGTCCCCAGGTTATCCTTTTGGACATCACGATGCCGACAATCAACGGATTGGAAGCCGCGCGCCAACTAAAGGCCAGGCATCCCGATATCGCGGTCGTGTTCTTAACGATGCACGAGAGCGAGGAGTACTTCCTCGAAGCGTTGCGCTGCGGAGCGGACGGGTACCTTCCCAAGTCCGCCCCCTCCACTGAAGTCATCGACGCGATTCAGAGCGCCGCCCGCGGCGAGGCCTATCTTCACCCATCGGTAACCCGCTTCTTACTCCAGAACTATCTGACCCGACGGGCGACGGACAACGGCGATGATCCGTATCGGAGCCTGACGCCCCGAGAACGCGACATCTTGACGCTGGTTGGGAATGGCCTGACAAACCAGGAAATAGGCGAGCAATTAGCTCTCAGCCCAAACACGGTACACCGTCACCGCACCAGTCTGATGCAGAAGCTTGGGTTGCACAATCGACTCGAATTGCTGCGCTACTGCATTCGCCGTGGCCTCGTTGACCCCACGAACTGAGCCCCACCCTCGTGGTACAACCGGTTAGGCACCTCATCATTCGGTGTGGCCTGCACAGGCGACACCGCTGACCTGTTCCGCGCCGCAAAATCTACCCACCAGTCTTCCGAAAAGGATCCGCGTGGGCAACTGACATCTCACTTCGAACGCCGTAGTCTGAATAGTGGCGAGACGGGGAGTTCCGGAAAGGAGGCAACCCGTGGACACACTACTGATGATTTTGGCGGGCGGAATTGACCTCGTCTTTCTCGCAATGACGGCGTTCGGCACGGTATTAGTTGTCGGGAGTGTCGTTGTCGGCTTGGCCGGGGCGACCGGCAGTGTCGCGCAGCAACTCGGCTATCCGATGCCCTGGAGCGCCGGTTCCCGGCTCAGGACGGCAATGTGGAACGACGTAGCGGAGATTCTCGAGAAAAGGTGGTAGCGGTATGTCCGAGGCACGTTTGAGTGTCGAAAATATTCGGCAACCCGGATGGGTGTCGTCCATATTTGACAACACGACGACAATTTGGCCGTTGGTCTGGCTGATTGTCCGGGTCTGGGTTGGCTATCAGTGGCTACTGGCGGGTTGGGAGAAAATCAACGATCCGGGGTGGATGAGCACCGGCGATGCGCTCAAGAGCTTTTGGGTTCGGAGCGTCGCGGTCCCCGCGCCTCCGGGTCGCCCCGCCATCACCTACGATTGGTATCGTAGCTTCCTCCAGTTCATGCTCGACAGTGGTTCCTACACCTGGTTCAGCAAGGTCGTAGCGTGTGGCGAGATTCTCGTGGCGCTCGGCCTCATTTTTGGCATGACCGTTGGATTCGCGGCCTTCTTCGGAGCCCTGATGAACTTCAACTTCATGCTCGCCGGAAGTTCCTCGACAAATCCGGTCATGTTTCTCGGGGCAGTCCTGCTGATCATGGCCTGGAAAGTCGCGGGATACTACGGGCTCGATCGCTGGGTACTCCCAGCTCTGGGAACCCCGTGGAGCATCGGCTGGCTCGCGGGGAAGGGTCGGGCAACCAAGCCACGAGCCTCCACCGCTCGTTGAGCGGCGGCGAGACGACGGACCTAACCCCCTAACCCCCTTCCCGACGCGGGAAGGGGGAATGTAGCTAGCGGTCGCGCGTAAGCTATCCCCTTAGCACTGCATAGCTCCCCTTCCCGCGTCGGGAAGGGGCAGGGGGTTAGGTCCGGCCCCTTAGTTTCGGAAAATAAACGGCAGGAAGTTCTTAAACTGGTTCGTCAGGGTGCCCGGTATGTAACTAAAAGTGTAATTGACTGCACTGGCTCCAGAGCAGGTGACCGGATATTGTCCCAAAGGACTGTCGATCGTCGCAGTGGTGGCGCAGGTCGCCGGAGCGGTGAGCGAAGTTACAGTGTCGCCGTTGACGAATCCCGCGTAGGTGGGCGTCAGCGTCGGCAGCGGCGAACCGCGATGGAAGGTCAAACTCGGCGCGGTGACCGTTAAGGCGGCCGGGTTCTCGAACAGCGTCAGGTTGACCGGGGCCGCGCTGCCGTAGAAGCCTCCGCCAGCTTGCGAGGCCTGCACCGTGCAGGTCTGCTTGGCCGCGGTCAAGCGAACCTGACTGACAGAAACTACGCACGTGCTCGGCGTCTGGTTTACGAGGGTGACCGGTAGGAGCGACGTGGCCTGGGCAGTCAGGGTGTCGCCATAAGTGTGGTTCGTCGACGGGTCCGGCGTAAAGTTGATGAACTGGCCGGTGTAGCTCGTTTCGCAGTTCGTCGTCGAGTTGTCCCATTCCAGTTGCACCTGATACGGATTACCGTTGAGGGTCACGTTCGCGCCCTGGGCATTCTCATTACCATAGGAGAAATTGCACTGGTCGCCGATCTCGCCGCTGGTGCTCTGGTCGTACCACGCGTTGAGCAAGGGATCGCTCGACGCCTCGAAATACTCGTGCGACCCGACACTGATCGTCTGGTCCGCGTAAGGATCGTTGGGAAACGCTCCGCCGAGGGTACAATCGCTGAACGTATAGACGTCCGGCTGGTTAGCGTAGATGATCGGAGTGCTGTTCTGGTAAAAAGCGCTGTGATAGGCGCAGTACTGGCTCTGGGAGCAATCGCCGGAGATGTAGCAACTCTGGATGCCATTGCCGGTGTAAATAAAATACAGGTTGTTCACCCCGGTCGGCCAGCCTTCGGCGGTAATGTCGGCGCTGATCCGCGTTTGCAGGTCGCTATCCATAATTGGGTCGGCGGGTGTCCCGGCGTGCGGGTAGGGCGTCGTGTCCAGAACCTCTCCGGCGAGTAAGGAGTTGTTCACCGGATAGGTGGTCGTCGTGCCGTCCGAGCTATAGTACTGACTTAGAATGTTGTGCATCGACGAGACGCTGACGTCGGTGAAATACCGTTCGATCAAATTCTCGTAATTCTGATCCCCGGTGGCGTCAGTTTCGAAATGGTCGCCAGTCGGCAGCCAGAAGATGAGATAGACATTGGGAACGTTCATCACCGGCCCGCTGTGATAGGTGAGGTTGGAGCAGAAACCGCTGTAGTAGGGGCTACAAACGGCCGGCGCTGACTCGGCGAACTGCCGCGCCAGGGTGACCGTCGGCTGAAAGTGCATCTTCCCCACGGTCAGGCTAATCGGTGGATTCGCGCCCGGTACCGGGTCCGCGCTGGCGGCAAACGCGCCGGTCGGCAAAGCGAGCGAGACGCCGAGGAGTATCCCAAAGAGGACGGATAGTAGGCCATGGTAGGCGGTGGACGCGCGAACGAATTTGGCCGGTCGCTTTCGACCGGGGCGCAGCCCTCTCATTAGAGTGATTCCTCTCCCTCAATAGTCGTGCGGCTGGGTAGCGGTGCTCGCGGGATTCTCGCAACCAGTGCGGATTTGCGAAGGAAAGGGAAGCGCGGCCCGGACGCGGGCAAACCATGCAAACACCCTGACGTCCAGCGGCTTGGATCATACGAGAAGATTTATCGGGGCGTCAAGAGGGAAAGTATATTGTCAATTTTCGATGCGGTCCACTTCGGCTTTCCTCGTTGGCTCTGGCCGGACCTAACCCCCTAACCCCCTTCCCGAAACGGGAAGGGGGAATTCGGCTGGCGGTTACGCGTTCGCTATCGGGTTAGCCTTGCGTGACTCCCCTTCCCGCGTCGGGAAGGGGCGGGGGGTTAGGTCCGGTCCCCTTCTGGCACCATCGCCAGCGCCTGGTCCGCGACGGCGAGGAACTCCGCCGGGCGCTCGACGTGAGGGAGCAAGCCACAGCCATCCAGCACTTTGAGACGGCTCTTCGGGCGCGAGCGAATGAACAGGTTGGCGTCGCTCACCGGCGTTGTCTGAGCTTCGCGGCCCCAGACGATGAAGACCGGCTGGGTCAGTTCCGGATAGGTCTCTCGAATGCTCAGGTTCAGCGCGCCGCTCAAGAAAGCGGATGGGGCGTGCCGGGCGCCATCCTGATGGGTGGTCCGGTAGTAACCGGCCAGCACCTCGTCGGTCACCAGCTCCGGATTCCCGTAGGTCCGGCCCTTCAAAAAGTAACTAAGCGCGGCCCGCGAGCTGAGCAGGTTGTAGAACGCGCTCCCCAGGATCGGCACTCGCAAGAGTGCGCCGATCTGTTGCTGCTGTTCCGGAGCGACGTCGGCCAGGCGTTCCAAACCGGTAGGGCAGATCAGGACCAGGTTACTGATCAACTCCGGCGAGCGCGACGCGACGGTCACGGCGTAGGCCGCGCTCAGCCCGGTCGCGATCACCGCGGCCGGTTCGGCCACCACGTCGCGGAGAAAATCTTCGATCAGGTCGAGGTAATCCCACCGAGAATAGCCGCGATTCGGGCGATCCGAGACGCCGAAGCCAAGCAAATCGAGCGCGAAAACCTTGCGCTTCCCCTGCAGCCCCTCGGCAACCGGGCGCATCTCTTCGCTCGACGCCGCGGAGTCGACGCCGTGAATCAGAACGACCGGCTTCCCTTCCCCGGCGACTTTATAGTAAATGTTGAAGACGTCCGGGCCGCGCTGCCAGTGATAAAAGCGCCCTTTGCCGGGGAGCGAGCTCTCCAGCGCTCCGGCGTTCCAGCTCAACCAGGTATTCACCGCGGCCACCGCGGCGATCGCTCCCCCGACGGCCGCGATTGGCAGCAGCGGAAACTTTCCACGCGTACTCTTCATCCCAGCACTCCTCTTCGCCCGCCGTCGCTGCCTTAAAAGGCGGGCGAAGGGACGAGGGACTAAAGTCCCGGCGAAGCCTTAGACTCTGTCGCGTGCTTCAGCCCGTCGGCCCTTCGCCCGCCCTTCAGGGCGGCGATCCGGCTATTTGCAAACCCAACCTACCCGATCCGGACGTACTGCCGACGGCGGCCGCGGATGATCATGTCCGGGCGAACCGCGATCGTCGCGCGCGGGTCAGTGACCTTCTCGCCGTCCACTTGAACGCTCCCCTGCTCGACCAGGCGCTTCGCGTCGCCCTTACTGTTGGCCAGCTTCAGGTCGAGCAGCAAATCGACGATCGGCCAGTCTCCCCCGCGGGGCAGCGCGACCGTCGGGATCTCCGCCGGCAACTCGCGGTTTTGAATCTCGCGCTCGAAGCGCGCCTGGGCTTCGCGGGCGGCATCCGGCGAGTGCAGCTCGCTCACGATCGCAACCGTCAGCTGCTTCTTGAACGTCATCGGGTTCACCGTCCCGCTGGCGATCGCTCCCGCAATCCGGGTCAACTCGGCTTCCGGAAGGTCGGTGAGCAAGGTAAAGTATCGCACGATCAGATCATCTTTCAACGACATCAGCTTCCCGTACATCTCGAAGGGAGGCTCGGCGATCCCGATGACGTTGCCCAGGCTCTTGCTCATCTTGCGGCCGTCCGGACCTTCGAGGATCTCGACGGTCATGACGAACTTCTCGCGATTCTGAAGAACCCGCACCAGATCCCGCCCGGCGAGCATGTTGAAGGTCTGGTCGGTCCCCCCAATCTCGGCGTCCACGTCCATCGCCACGCTGTCGTACCCCTGGAGCAGCGGGTAGAGGAACTCGTGCAGGCCAATCGGCTTGTTTTCGGCCAGCCGTTTCTGAAACATATCGCGCTGGAGCATCTGCTGAGCGGTGAAGTTCGCCGCCAGCTCGATCATGTCCTTCGCGGTCAGTTGGTCCCACCACTCGCCGTTGTAGCGGACCTCGATGGGATTTTGCTCCGAGGACATGTCGAGAATGCGCGCGGCCTGCTGAATGTAGGTGCTGGCGTTCTCCAGAACCTCGGCGTGGGTCAGCTGGACTCGGGTCGCGCTCTTGTCGGTGGGATCGCCAATCCGACCGGTGAAGTCGCCGATCAGCAGGATCACCTTGCTTCCCAGATCCTGGAAGGTCCGCAGCTTGCGCAGCGCCACGGCGTGGCCCAGGTGAATGATCGGGCTGGTGGGATCGACGCCGAGGTAAATGCGGATCGACTGTCCCTCGCGCAGGCGCCGCTCCAGCGTCTCCTTGCCGATCACCTCGTAGACGCCGCGATTCAGCAAGCGCTCGATCGCGTCCGGTCCGAAGTTCGCCGCGACCGGCAGATCGACGATCGGTTTATCGTGATCGAGAAAGAAAGTCTTGACCTTCGCGCCCAGAACGTCGGCGAGCGCCCGGGCCAGTTCCTCCATCGCCAGCCGAACCGCGCCAGCAGTCACGTTCCGAAAGCCGTCGATCGGAAAGATAATGTTACGACTGGATCGAGTCACTTTGGCGCGCTCGCCGAGCCGCCAGACCCACCGGCGGGTCCGAACCGCCCCATCGTCGGCGTAGACGATCTCGCCCGGGGGAACCGACTCCGGCTCCTGGTGCCCGAGCGGCGTAAAGTGATCGCCCGGATGGCTGTAACGGACCAGGAGGTCGCCGCGCAAGCGGTCGAGGTCGTGCGCGCCAATCGGCACCAGCTCGTCCAGGCTCGCCGCGTTGGCGAGATCCACCGCCGGACTAATTCGCGGCACGCCGTCGCCCTCGACCGCTCGGCGCGCCAGCGCCCCGACCGACGGCGGAAACTCCTCGGGACTGATTCCCGCCGAGCGGAAGGCTTCGAGCCAGAGCTTCAAGCGGGGATTTTCGTCGATCGGCCCGCTGGCCAGGGCCTGCCGCGCGCGAGCGACCGCGACTTTCAGGCGCGCTTCGGCGTCCGGCGATGGCTCGGCGTTCCGGACGTCCGTGGCCACCACCACCCCAACACCGTAGTCGGGAAACCTGTTCAAGACGTCGGACGCGATCCCGAATCGCATCGGACGCTCGCCCTGCCTGGGCGGACGAGAATTCGCATCTATCACCGATATCTCCATGAAAAAAACCTCTCACCCTCTACCCGGGTGAGAGGCCAGTTGTGCCTTCACGGTACCACCGCGTTTCGCCGGTGGCGCGCCACCAGCCTTACCGCGCGCTAACGGGCGCGAACCGGCCGGGCCTACTGGTCTGGCCCCTTTCCTGCCGCTTCGGCAGAGCCTGGACCGACGTTCGGACGGCAACTCCGGAGGGTAACGCCAACGGTGCTTGCCGCGGGTCTCACACCAACCGCCCGCTCTCTGGTGGCGCTCGCCGAGGCTCGCATCTCCATCGTCGTCTGTTACCATTATTCTATTGGGTGGCGCCCGGCAACGCAAGGAGGGGTGTGTGAATAGCGAACAACTGACCGAAGAGCAGATTGCCGAGATCCTGCAGCAGTGTAAATTCGCGCTCTTGAGCGGTGAACCGGTGGATCTGCGGCGTTTGGGCTTCTGGCGAGCGGTCCGCGCGGTCAAACTGCACCCGGAGTGGAACGAGCAGTTCGCCGAATCAATCGGCGAGGTCGACCGCGCCGCGTTCCTGCGCCGGGTCCAACCGGTCTATCCGGTCGCCCTGGGCGCCGCCCTGCTAGGCACCGGCACCGCTCTTGGGATCGGCCTGCTCGCCGAGACCTTCGACGTTCCCCGACCGTGGCGAGGCCTGACCCTCCTGGCCGGCGCGGCGACCCTGCTCGGCGCGACCCACGGCTTGACTCACTTTCTGGTTGGGAAACTCGCCGGGATGTCGTTCGTCGGTTGGTTCCTCAACGGGCCTCTCAAGGTCGAGCCAAGCCTGAAGATCGACGAGGCTTCTTATCTGAAAACGCCTCCCCGTCAGCGCGCCTGGATGCACGCCAGCGGCGCCATCGTCACCAAGCTCGTTCCGTTCGCCTGCCTCGGCGTCGGCGCCGCCGCGCGCGTCCCCGCCTGGACGAAAGCCATCCTCACCATCATCGGCGTCGTTCAGGTCGCCACCGACGTTCTCTTCTCGACGAAGAACGGCGACTGGTCCCGCTTTTCCCGAGAGATGCGCGTTGCCGATAAGATTACTGATCCGAGCGCAGCTAGCTAAAGCTCTGGACTGAAGTCCAGGAGGAGGGCCAGGGCACTGAAGTGCCTTTGGTGATGGCGCACCACGGATTGCCGGCTTCCCAAACGAATGGTGTCAAACGGCACCAAAAGGACTTTAGTCCTTCGTCCCTACTCCTGGACTTCAGTCCAGAGCCACCCGCGGGCGTCACACCGGACCTGGCGTGAGCCCTTGTCCGGCGCCAGTTTCCCTTCTGGACCTGCCCTGACGCGGGAGGGATCCTGTCTCCTGTCTCCTGTCTCCTATATTCTGGCTTAATACCCCTTCCGTTTGTCGATGACACTCTCCAGGGGCTGCTCGGCTCGGAACGACCGGAGATTGCGGCAGAACAGGTCCACCGCGCGATCCATGCGCAGGGGCGACGCGCCGGCGACGTGCGGAGTGATCACGACGTTGTCCATGCTCCAGAGAGGATGATCCGGTGGCAGAGGTTCGACCGGAGTGACGTCCAGGCCGGCCGCGGCGATCCGCTTGTCGCGAAGCGCCCGAACCAGCGCGGCGTCGTCGACGATCGGGCCGCGGGTCACGTTGATCAGGATGGCGGTCGCCTTCATATTGCCGAACGCGGCGTCGTCGAACATGCCCTGGGTGGCCGGCGTGAGGGGGGCGCAGATCATCACGGCATCCGAATCGTTCAACAGGCGATGGAAACCAGCCATTCCCCAGACCGCCTCGACCTCCTCGGGTTTGCTCACCGGCTCCGGATCCACCGCCAGGCAACGCATGCCGAACGCGGCGCCCCGGCGGGCTACTTCGCGTCCGGTCCCCCCCAATCCGACGATCCCCAGCGTCTTGTCAGTCAGTTCCCAGCACTCGTCACGGATGCTCCACTTGTTCTCCCAGGTCCGCTCGCGAACCGCTCGGGCAACGCCGCGGGTGATCGCCAAAAGCAGCGCGAAGGACTGCTCGGCAAGGTGAGGGCCGACGTATCCTTTCTCGCTGGTCAGAACGATGTCGCTCCGCGCGAAATCCTCGAAGAGCAGACCGTCGACTCCAGCGCCGAGGGTCTGAACCCACCCCAGAAGCCCGCCACGCTCGAACAACTCGGCGTTGAACTGGCCGAAAATCGCCGACGCGTCGCGCACTTCGCGATACATCGCCTCGCGCTCGGTCGCCACGACGACCGCGGCGTCGCCCGCGGCCACGCGGATCCGCTGGAGCTGGGCATCGGTGACCGGTACGTCGACCAGAATCTTCATCGCGTTCTCCTTGCCAGTTACGCCAATTTGCCATAAACCGCCGAGGTCTAGATATCTTCGGGCGGCAACTCATATATCATAGCGGGCGCGGTTCTCAACGTGATCCCAATCCTGGTTGTTTTTCTCGCCCTGCAGCGCTATTTTGTCCGAGGCATCGCCCTCACCGGAATTACTGGGAGATAGATTGTGAAGATCGAATCGGTTGAAAACCTGCTGGCGGGACGCTGGCACTTCGTGCGCATCACCACCGACAACGGCATCGTCGGGGTGGGTGAGTCCGGCATCTGGGGGTACCCGGAGGCGTCCGAGCGCATCGTCGACACCTGGCGCTCCTACCTGATCGGCAAGGATCCCCTCCAGATCGAGCACCACTGGCAATACCTCGCCCGCAACTCCCACTTTATGGGTTCGGCGGTCGGCGGATCCCTCGGCGCGATCGACATCGCGCTCTGGGACATCAAGGGCAAGCACTATCAGGCGCCGGTGTACGAACTGCTCGGCGGCAAATGCCGGGACAAAATTCGCTGCTACATCCACGTCAACGGCGAATCGGTCGAAGAACTTGCCGCCGACGCGCAGCGCGCGGTCGAGCGCGGCTTCACCGCGGTCCGCTTCACGCCGTTTCGCAAGGACTTTCCCCAGATGCGCTACGCCGGACTCCTCCGCGAAGCGGTGGCCCGAGTGGGCGCGGTGCGCGAGGCAACCGGTCCGGACGTGGACCTCTGCGTCGAAATCCACCGGCGCATGTCGCCCATGGAAGCGATCGGGCTGAGTCACGAGCTCGCCCAGTTCCGGCCCTTCTTCCTGGAAGATCCGATGCTTCCGGATTCGGTCCAGACCATGGCCGAGATCCAGAAGGCCATTTCGATCCCCATCGCGACCGGCGAGCGCTTCACCAGCATGTACCAGTTCCGCGAGCTGCTGGAGGCCGGAGGCTGCCGCTTCGTGCGGCCGGACGTCTGCATCTGCGGAGGAATCACTCACTCCAAGAAGGTGGCAGCACTTGCCGAATCCTTCTTCGTCGGGGTCATTCCGCACAACCCCTTGTCGCCCATCTCGACCGCGGCGTGTGTCCAGATCGACGCATGTATTCCCAACTTCGCCCTGCAAGAGTACACCGGCGAAGACCTGCCCCCGAAGCGCGATCTGGTCGTCACCCCGCTGGAACTCGATCACGGCTACCTGCGAGTACCGGAAGGTCCGGGGATTGGCATCGAACTGAACTTCGACGTCGTCGAGCGCGTTCCGATTGCCCGTCGCGAGTTCGTCACGCCGCTCCATGAAGACGGATCAGTGGCAGACCAATAGGGGACAGGGGTTGGGGAATGGGGGTTGGGAGGGACTATTTCAGTCCCCAACCCCCGTCCCCTAATCCCCTCAAGCCACTTTGTCCAGACTAAAAGGAAGGACTATCCCTTGAAGATCACCGACATTACCCGGGAAAGCTATCGCTGGCCGCGGCACAAGCCCATCTCGAACGGGAAACACACCTACACGCACTCCGGACTGGGAATCGTCAAGATCCACACCGATACGGGGATCACCGGCGTGGGCCTCGGCGCGTCGTCGGGCATCGCCGGAGAGGTCATCGAGCACCTCAAGCCGCAGTTGATCGGTCAGGATCCCCTCGACCACGAGCGGCTCTGGCACCTGATGTGGGTGCCCAAGCTGATCGGTCGGCGCGGCCTGACGACCCGAGCCATCTCGACAATCGACATCGCGCTTTGGGATCTCAAGGCGCGGGTCGCCAATCTCCCGCTGTACAAATTGCTGGGGGGCTTCGCCGAACGCGTGCCGACCTACATCGCCGGGGGCTACTACGAAGAGGGCAAGGGTCTCCGCGAGCTCGCCCGGGAGATGGAAGAAAACGTCGAGCTGGGCGCCAAGGCGATCAAGATGAAGGTTGGCGGCGTTCCCATCGCCGAGGACGTTGTTCGGGTCAAGGCGGTCCGCGAGGCAGTCGGTCCGGACGTCAAGATCATGGTCGACGCCAACTGCGCCTACCGCGCCTACGAAGCGATTCAGTTCGCCAAACGCATCGAAGACTACGACATCTTCTGGTTCGAGGAACCGGTCGCCCCGGACGACTATGAAGGCCACGCCCGTCTGGCCGCCCACACCAGCATTCCGGTCGCGACCGGGGAGAACGAGTACACCCGCTACGGATTCCGCGACCTGATTGCCCACGGCTCGGCGGCGATTCTCAACGCCGATGCGAACATTCTGGGTGGCGTGACCGAATTCATGAAGGTTGCCGCGCTCGCCCAGGCCCACGACCTGGACATCGCCCCGCACGGCGACCAGAACGTCCACGTGCACCTCGTCTCGGCGATTAGCAACGGCCTGATCGTCGAGTATTACCGTGATACCGTGGATCCCATGTGGCGCAAGATGTTCAAAGAGACGCTCCTCCTCAACGACGACGGCACCCTCAGCCCGCCCAATCGTCCGGGCCTCGGCGTCGACGTCAACGAAGAGGAATTGCGGCCGTTTAGAGTGGAGTAAACCGGCCGAAATCGCCGCCCTGATGGAGATTAACGAAATATTCGGGCATCCGGCACTCGCCGGGACCGGACCTAACCCCCCTAACCCCCTTCCCGATGCGGGCATAGGGGAAGGCAAAAAACTGTCAGGTTGAGCCATGATAGAGGGCCTGGCATTCAACCGACCAGGTGGGAGCGTCCCAATCCGGAAAGTCCCAGCGCAGGTGGAGGAGACGATGGC